>Ga0070675_100000193_pt1 | contig 38339 bp, 32 predicted proteins | sample KBSM43metaG_FD_65343 | JGI IMG/M metagenome (GOLD analysis project Ga0070675, IMG submission 65343) | Miscanthus rhizosphere microbial communities from Kellogg Biological Station, Michigan, USA - KBS M4-3 metaG | ecosystem: Host-associated > Plants > Roots > Rhizosphere > Soil ... | reverse complement strand
CGAAGCGTGACGACGGCGGCCAGTGCGATCGTGAGCCACCATCCGGTCGCACACGGCCGATCCTTTCCGTACAAAGACGACCCAATCAGAATCACACCCACCCATACCGTCGCGATGGCCACGAGATAGGCCGCGAAAAACCGCGATTCCATCGAGGCGCCGGTCACACGGCCGATGAGCGCGAGGATTTCGTCGATGACAAAGAATTGTCCTTCCGTGCGGATGAGCGGCGCGTCGCGAGGGAATGCGGCGGGGTTTTCCGCGAGCGTGACGGCCGTGACATAGAAAGCCCCGTCCGAGACGCCGTATCGATAGCCGGCGCCATTAGCAGTGGCCAGTACCAGGAACGCCAGGAAGCCCGCTAAACCAATTGCGGCGAGTTTCAAAAATTCGGCGCTTCGTCGGCAGTCGGCCCGTACATCGCTGGCACCGGCACATCGTTCAGCCGAAGGTAGACGCCAAGCTGGGCACGATGGTGGATGAGATGATTGACCACGAAACCGCGCCAGACTGCCAGCCGCGGCATCGTGAACAGCTTCTGACCATTGTTCTTCAGCGACCAGACGACCATCATCTCGGCGTCTGTTTTGTCGACCAGTGCCGTGCGCGTGTCGGCGACGTTCTTGTCGAAGCGGGCCAGCAGATCGGCGCGCGAAGATGCAGGCGTGTTCAGGTTCTGCCCGCCAAGATCGAGTTCAGGCTGGTTCAACGTGGGCACGCCCCAGCTCGGAATCGTGGCGACGTGTGTCGACAGCTCGACGAGCGACATCGATTTCGGGTGCGGCTTCCACGCGAACTTGTCCTCTGGCACCCGCTCGAGGACCCGACGCGTGACTCCCATCTCGTGATCGAACTCCGGGAGCAACGCGTCGACGATAGCCACAATCAGTTGGTTCCCTTCCCGAAATTCACCTTCGGCACCTGTTCGGCCGCTGTTGGAGCATTGAAGAGCGGATACTCCTTGAAACCAAAAAGGCTGGCAGTGATGTTCGCGGGGAACTGCCGCCGCGCGGTGTTGTACTCCTGCACCCGCTCGTTGTAACGCATCCGCTCGACGGCGATTCGGTTCTCAGTTCCTGACAGTTCGTCCATCAGCCGGTTGAATGACTCACTCGATCGCAGCTGTGGATAGTTTTCGACCACGACCAGCAGACGGGCGAGCGCAGCGCTCTGCTGATTCGCCGCCTGAATCGTTTCTTCCGGCGTCTTGGCGCCGGCGAGGCGAGCGCGCGAATCCGCGATCTGGCCGAAGACGTCCTTCTCCTGCTGCGCGATCCCCTTGGTCGTCTCGACGAGATTGGGAATCAGGTCGTTCCGACGCTGAAGCTGGTTCTCGACCTGAGCCCATTGCGTCTTGATCGCCTCTTCCTGGCCGACAAACCGGTTGTACGAACACCCCGAGGACATCGTCGCGGCGGTGAGGAGCAACGCCAGCACGACGGTTGATCGCACGTGTCGAATCATGTTGACAGATTACCACCCTGCGCCGCCGCCACCGCCCCCGCTACGCCCACCGCCAAAACCACCGAAGCCGCCTCCGAAGCCGCCACCTCCGCCGCCGAAACCGCCGTAACCTCCTCCGAACGGTCCGACACCGCTGTTCCAACCGCTCCATCCACCCGTACCCCAACCGCCGAACCGTCGGCGTCTCCTCGTGCGCCCGATGATGCTCAGAAGGATGAAGAGAATCAGCAGCGCAAAAATGACGTTGCCGCCGGAACCAACATCGGGTGCGGTGTCCCGCTGCGGTCGTACGCCCTGGAGAACGACGTTTCGCCCCTGTGCAATCCGCGCAACGATGCGCGAAACGCCCGCCAGCAGCCCTGGTCCGAACGCGCCTTGGCGGAACTGTGGCGCCATGTACTGACGACTCGTCTCGCCCGCGAATCCATCGGTGATGAACTGCTCGAGCTCGTACCCGACTTCGACCCAGACCTGACGGTCGTTGACCGCGAGGAGAATCAGCAGGCCGTTGTCGCGTCCGCGCTGGCCGATTCCGCGGCCGTGGTTTTCAAACATCTTCACGGCGTATTCGCGAATGTCGCCGTACGGTTTGAAAGTGGGCACGGTGGCGACGACCACCACGTCGCCGCTGGCCTGCTGCAACGACCGTATCAACGCCTCCATTGTTTGCGCGCTTGGCGCATCGATGACGTGCGCGAAGTCGTTGACAGGTTGCGTCAGTTCGGGCGGCAGCTCCTGTGCGGCTGCCGCTACAGGCAGCGTCAAGACCACAAAGAGAGCTAAACCACGAAGAATGCGAAGGTCACGAAGTGAACCAAGTACGAGAAGGTTCTTCGTGTTCTTCGTGACCTTCGTGGTGAACAGTCCCGCCGCGGTCAACGCCATGTATCCACGTACCGCGCCAGCAGTTCAACCGCGGCGAGATATTCGGGAAAGAGCCGCGCGGCATCCACGGCCTTGACTCCCGTCGGCCGTTCCAGCGCCAGGATGCTGGCCACAAGCGGGTCCGACAGCTGCGCGCCACGTGCGCCTTCCCGCGTTGCGGCCGCACGATCCTGTTCGGCGGATCCATTCAGACGAGCGATATTGCGCAGAAGCGCACCAAACGCGGGGGCCGACGCGGTCACAAGATCTGCGATTGCGCGCGGCGTGCCGGCCGCCTCGATGTAGGCCTCGCGAAGATGAACGAGATGGCTTTTGATCTGCGTTTCGCAGGCGCGTCGCAGGTCGCCGCGCTCGATGGAAATTCCATCAAACGGATTCGGGCCGAACAGCACCTGGTGCGCACGAAGAATTTCCCCGTACTCGAGCGGAAACGCGTCGAACGAGCGGCGGAATTCGTCTTCGGGAAGCAGCAGCGGCGTCGCGATGTGATGGCGGGTCCAATCGTGCGCCCGTGCCGCCGACGCCTCCAGGTCGGCGATCGTCAGGTTTGTGACAAGCGCCAGACACGATAAGGGCTCGGCAGCGTCGACGCCTCCGGTCTCCGCATGCGGACCGTACGCGACCACCGACCGGAGCCGGTGGCCGAAGATTGCTCGCAGCGCGGTGACGATTCGCTCGGCTGCAGGAGACGAGTGCGGCGACATGCTTTGGATTCTATGGCGGTTGTCCTGTTTCGGGTATGCTCCGCGCACGCATGTTCATCGTCGATTCACAGGTTCACATCTGGGCAGCTGATCGGGCGGACCGGCCCTGGCCGCCTGGACGCGCGGGGCAGGCGCAGAAGCCGTACCCGGTCACGAAGGAGATGGTGCTGGCGGCGATGAACGAAGCGGGCGTCGATCGCGCCATTCTCATCCCACCATCGTGGGAGGGTGACTATAACGATCTGGTTCTGGAAGCGGCGCAGGCGCACCCCGATCGCTTCGCCGCGATGGGGCGCCTCGCCGTTGAGCGCGCCGAAAGCCGCGCGGTCGTGGCCGGCTGGAAAAATCAACCTGGGATGCTCGGCATCCGGCTCACGTTCCACATCCCCGAACATCGGAAGATGCTGTTTGAAGGAACCGCGGACTGGCTGTGGCCGATGGCGGAGCGTCTCGGCATTCCGGTCATGGTGTATGCACCAACCTCTGTTCGGAAGATCGAAGAGATTGCCACACGCCATCCCGGCTTGCGGTTCGTCATCGATCACCTTGCCCTCGGCGTCCACGCGCGCGGCAACCTTGCGTTCATCGAACTTGCGGACGTGTGCCGCCTGGCGCGCTATCCCAATGTCGCGGTGAAAGCCTCGGCGCTGCCATGCCATTCGATGATGCCGTATCCGTTTCCGGACCTCCACCCGCACATCCGCCGTGTATACGATGCGTTTGGTCCGAAGCGCATGTTCTGGGGCACGGACTGGACGCGGCTGCCCTGTCCATGGCGGCAGGCGGTGACGCTCTTCACCGAGCAACTCGACTGGCTCTCTGGCGAGGACAAGGATTGGATCATGGGTCGCGCCTGTTGTCAGTGGGTCGGCTGGAAGTTGCCCTGATTTCTCGCCACAACCAAGCGTCTCGCCCATCCTGAACGTTCACCCTTGACAGCTGCCCGGACAGGTGTTATTTATCTCGCACGTGCTATAAAAATAACATTATGGTCAAAACGCTCCATGCCGTCCTGAGCCGCCGTGAGCGGCAGATTATCGACATCCTCTATCGACGCGGCCGCGCGACCGCCGCCGAGGTGATGGAGGACCTTCCCGGCGACTCGAGCTACTCGACGGTGCGTACGCAGCTCCGGGTGCTCGAGGAGAAAGGGCACGTCCGGCACGAGCAGGACGGCCAGCGTTACGTCTATAGCCCGGCGGCGCCGCGGGGCACCGTGCGGCGCTCCGCCTTGAAGCATCTCGTGGAGACCTTCTACGAAGGGTCGGTGGAGCAGACGGTGGCCGCGCTGCTCGGCGGCGATGCGCGGCTGTCGGAGCCGGAGCTCGAGCGGATCGCCGAGCTGATTGAGAAGGCGCGAAAGGAAGGCAGGCGATGAACGTGATTGCGGAAAGCGCGCTGCGCGTGTCGATCGTTATCCTGCTGTCGCTGACGGCTGCCGCCGTGATGCGGAGACGATCGGCGGCGCTGCGCCACTGGATCTTGGCAAGTGGCGTTGTCGTTGCGATGGCGATGCCGGCGCTACAGGTCATCGCCCCGCGGTGGGACATGCCACACCAGCGAATCAGCACAGCCGTCACGAACGCTGTACCGATCGTCTCGGAGATCGTCGCACCCGGACTTAACGCGACTGATTCACCTCAGACGCCCATGGGCGGGCGAACGTCGATCGCCGCCATCGTCGCCGTCGTTTGGACCGCTGGTCTTGTTGCTGCCGTGGTCTTACTCGTTGCGGGCGTTGCGAGACTCGCGTGGATTGCTGCACACGCCCGACCGCTCGTCGACGAGCGCTGGGGCGCACCGGTCCGTGAGATTGCGTCCGGCCTCGATTTACGTCGGGAGGTCACGATTCTGCAGAGCACGCACGAGCGTCTCCTCGTGACGTGGGGTTTCTGCTCGCCGCGGATCATTCTCCCGATCGGCGCGGAAGAATGGTCCGACGAACGTATTCGCGTGGTGCTCTGTCACGAGCTGTCGCACGTTCGGCGCGGCGACTGGGTGCTGCAGATCGTCGCCGGTGTCGTGCGCGCAATCTACTGGTTCAACCCGTTGATCTGGATCGCCTGCCGCTGGCTGCGTCACGAAAGCGAGCGCGCCTGCGATGACGACGTGCTGAATCTTGGAATGAAGGGACCGGACTACGCAACGGAGCTCTTGAACATCGCACGCACGCTGCGGCGTCCGGTGTGGAATCCGGCGCCGGCGATGGCCCGCCCGTCAAGTCTGCAAAGGAGAGTTCGCGCCATGCTGAACACCACGATCGATCGGCGTCCCGTGTCAGGCCGTTCACGCAGCGCCATTGCTGCCACGGCGTTAAGCGTCTCAGTGGTGATTGCCGGATCGGGCGCGGCCGCCCAGATTGGGTCCGCGTTATCGGGGTCAATCGTGGACGCGCTCAACAACGCGATTCCGAACGTCACGATGACGCTCCGGAACACCGCGAGCGGCGAGAGGTACACGGTCACGAGCGATGCGGACGGGCGGTTCACATTCGACGCGCTGCCAGACGGCGACTATCAGGGCGAGATGAATGCGCCGGGATTCAACACGACGCATCCGTTCTTCAGAATCAAGGACGGGAAATCCAATCAGCCCACGGTGATTCCGCTTCCGCTGGGATCAATTGAGGAGAGCGTCACCGTCACGAGCAACACGCCGCCGCCGTCAGTCGCCAGTCCGCCTGCGCGCGCTCGCGCCGGGGTCGACGCGCTGCGCTCGCGCGTCGCAAGGCGCGACCCGAACGCTGCCATTTGGCCGCCGCTGAAAACACAAGACGTCCGGCCCCTCTATCCACAAAACCGCACGGATGAAGAGGCCACGGTCTTCCTCAATGGCATCATCGACACCAACGGCCTGATGAAAGGACTGCAAGTGCTGCAGCCGGTCAATGAGGATTTCGCGCGCGCTGCGTTTGATGCAGTCAACGCATGGCGATTCGAGCCGACGCGACTGCACGGCGTTCCTGTCGACACGTCCATACACGTAACCGTGAGGTTCGTGCACTGAGGTTTACAAAACGGCTCAAGCGTCAGATCGCGCCCGTAGCCTTGAGCCGTGAGCCGACCGTACAATGAACGTCAATGCAGCTCCGCGAGCTGAACATCGGCTGTTTCGGCGGCGGTACTGGACTTCCCAGCCTGCTCGGCGGCCTCAAGAACAATCCCTGGTTACATCTCAATGCCGTCGTCACCATGTTCGACAGCGGCGGCAGCTCGGGCCAGCTGCGTGACGAGCTCGGCGTGCTGCCGCCCGGCGACGTGCTGAAGTGTGCGCTCGCGTTGGCGCGCAATGAGGGGGAAGCACGGCGCGTCTTGCTGTCGCGGCTGCCGGCGCTTGAACACCATCCGCGGCTTGGCGGCCACACCGGCGGGAACCTGCTGCTGTCGATGATGGAACAGTACAGCGGGGATTTCCTTGCCGCGGTCGACGGACTTAGCGTCCTGCTCGGGTGCAGGGGAAAGGTCTGGCCCGTCAGCGTCGAGCCCGCGTCCGTCTGCGCCGAGTACGGCGATGGGACGATCACGCGCGGCGAAATCGAAGTGGATGCGGGGCAGACGCGCGGCCATCAGGTCCGCCGCCTCTGGCTCGAGCCACAAGCCGCTATTCATCCAGCCGTAGCCGATGCCGTGCGTCGGTTCGACGCGGTGATCATCGGGCCCGGCAGCTTCTTCACGAGCATCCTGCCACCGCTGCTCGTTCGCGGTGTCCGCGATGCGCTCGCCGACGTCCGCGGCCCGGTCATTCTCATCGCCAATCTTCTGACCGAAGGGCGCGGGATGGCAGGTTTCACGGCAGCCGAATCAGCACGATGGGTCGCCGAGGCGATAGGCCGGCCCATTGACGTGGTGATTGCCAATACTGGTCGGCCGTCAGTCGATGGCCTGGCCAAGTACGCCGCCGAACACAAGGAACCGCTGGAACTCGGGCAGTTCGATGCGGATGTCGAGCTCGTGCAGGGCCGATTCTGGTGCACCGAGATCGCACGCCACGATCGCCGGCGTCTGTCATTCGCCGTGTGGAGCGTGCTCAGCGCGCGATTGCTTCAGCACACGCCTACGCCCGTGGCGACGTCCTCCGCTTCGTAGCCTTCTTCTTCGTTCCCGTACCCTTTGCCCGGCCAGCACTCGTCGCACCCCTTGCACCCTTCGCACCTTTTGCACCCGTGACACCCTTCGAACCTTTCGCGCCGACCGGCGCAGCTCGCATGTCGAGCGCACGACGGATGATCTTTTCAAACATCGCCCCCGCCTCACCGCCGGACGCAGGTCGATGCGAAATCCAGATGTCGGGATCGTCGGCTGCGAGGATGTCGGCGAAATCTCCCTTGCTCTTGACGCTCAGTGGTGCGAACTCGGTGATGTCGACGTCGCCAGCCCAGTCGTCACGGTGCTTGATGAGCAGCCACGATCGGTCGCTGCCGCCAGCCCACTTGCCCTTCGTGCGCACGAGCACCCATGAGCCTTTGAGCTTGTAGCCGCTCAGCGTGAATTTCAGGTCTCCCTTCTTCAACGCCGCATCCACATCGTCAACTTCGGGTGTCCACGTTCCGGAATCCCAGAGCATCACGATGCCCGCGCCGTAGCCGGCCGGGATCACCCCTTCAAACGTGCCGTACTCGATTGGATGATCTTCGACCATCATCGCGAGCCGCTTTGTCGCTGGATCCAGCGCGGGGCCTTTCGGCACCGCCCACGAGAGCAGGACGCCGTGGTGCTCGAGGCGAAAGTCGTAATGCAGATGACTCGCGAGATGCTTCTGTACGCAGAAGAAACGCGGCTTGACGCCCGTTGTTTTCCGCGCGCGCTCGGCGGCGAGCTTCGTGTCGCCAGCGGGCTCGGGGCTCTCCTTGAAGTTGCGCTTCTCCCGATATTTTTCAAGCGCCACGTCAGTGCACTCCGCCCATCAGCCTGCGAATCGGCTTCACGAGGCAGAACATGATTGCCGCGGTGACGAGAAGCACCAGGCTGACATAGAGGAACAGGTCCCTCAGCGGCATCGAGCTGAAGAAGCCGGCTGCCCAGCCTGCGAGCTTGTTGCCGAACGCATTCGACAGCAGCCAGACGCCCATCATCAGACCGACGATGCGCGGTGGTGACAGCTTGGTGACCGCGCTGAGGCCGACCGGGTAGAGGCACAGCTCGCCCAGCTCCGAGACGCCATACGAGACCACGAGCCACCAGGGGCTGACGCGCACGCCTGTTGCGCTCTGCGCCATCGCGCCGGCAGGAACCAGAATCAAAAAGGAGATGGCCATGAACAGCACGCCGAGCGCGAGCTTTGCCGGCACCGATGGTTCATAACGGCCCATCCGCACCCACATCCACGCGAAGACCGGCGCAAGCGTGATCACGAAAATCGGCTGCACTGACTGAAACCACGAGGAGGGGAACGAGAAGCCGAACGCCTCCAGCCGCGTGTAGCGATCGGCAAACAGATTGAGTGTCGAACCAGCCTGCTCATACGCGCCCCAGAACAGAATCGCCACCAGGAAAAAGATGACGATCGCGCTCATCCGCTTCCATTCGGTGGGCGTGAACCCTGCGAACGTGCGTCGGGTATCAGCCGACTGTGTGGACGTATCCGCGGTCTTCGCGGTCGCAGCGGCGACCGGCGTGCTGGCCCGCGTCGGCGTCGCGGCGCGCAGACGGTGGCGCCCAACGACGTACTGGACGAGGCCGACCGTCATGCCGACGCCCGCACACGCAAACCCGATGTGCCAATCGACTCGTTGGGCGAGGTATCCAGCAATGAGCGGCCCGAACAGAGCCCCGAGGTTGATCCCCATGTAGAAAAGGGAGAAACCGGCATCGCGGCGTGAATCGCGTTCATCGTACAGCGAGCCTACCAGCGTGCTGACATTCGGCTTCAACAGACCAGTGCCGATCACGATGAGCGCGAGGCCTGTGTAAAAGAACGTCAGATCCTTGAAAACGAGCGTGAAGTGGCCGAGCGCGATGATGATCCCGCCGAGCAGCACGCTGCGGTATTGGCCGAGCCACTTGTCGGCAATGATGCCGCCGACAATCGCAGATCCCCAGACGGTACCGGTGTAAGTGCCGTAGATCGAGGCTGCGTCGCGGTCCGCAAACCCGAGGCCGCCTGCGGCAACCGGTGCGGTCATGTAGAGGATGAGGAAGGCGCGCATGCCGTAGTAGCTGAATCGCTCCCACATCTCAGTGAAAAACAGCGTGGAAAGGCCACTTGGGTGGCCGAAAAATCCGGTGTTGATTGCCGCGTCCGTTCCCGCCAGCCGTGGCAGTGCTCGCGTCGCCATGCGCAAAGGATAACTAAAATAAGGGCGTGCGCGTTCTGCTCGTTTCCACCTACGACCTGGGACGTCAGCCGTTCGGCCTGGCGTCGCCCGCCGCATGGTTGCAGGACGCCGGTGTCGAAGTGGACTGTGCGGATACGTCACGCGAGAAGTTGACCGACCAGCGGATCGCCGCCGCCCGTCTCGTCGCCTTCTATCTTCCGATGCACACGGCGACGCGGCTGGCGTCGCCGCTGATCGATCGTGTCAGGCGGGTGAACCCCGCCGCGCGTCTCGCGGCCTACGGGTTGTACGCGCCGCTCAACGAGGCATGGCTGCGCGAGCACGGCGTCGAGCACGTTCTCGGACCCGAAGGCGAGCTCGAACTGACTACTCTCGCCTGTGACACGAAGCTGCATGGCTCGCTCAATCCCGAGCCACAGCTCGCGCCACGCGTGGACAGGCGGCTGCTCTTAATTCCGCATCGCGACCATTTGCCACCGCTCGTGAAGTACGCGCAGTTGCAGATGCCCGACGGCTCGACGCGCGTCGTCGGCAACACCGACTCAACGCGCGGCTGCAAGCACCTGTGCCGACACTGTCCGATCGTGCCCGTCTACAAGGGACGGTTTCACGCAATCGCTGTCGATGCGGTGCTTGCGGACATCCGTCAACAAGTCGCCAGCGGCGCTCAGCATGTCAGCTTCGGGGATCCGGACTTTCTGAACGGCCCCACGCACGCCCAACGCATCGTCGAACGGCTTGCGGTGGAATTTCCCGGGTTGACCTACGACGCGACCATCAAGATCGAACACCTTCTGAAACACGCATCGCTGCTTCCGGTGTTCGCCAGGACCGGCTGCCTGTTCATCACAAGCGCGGTGGAATCTGTCGACGACACGGTCTTGCAGTATCTGGCCAAGGGCCACAATCGGGCGGATTTTGTCGCTGCCGTTCGCCTGTGTCGAGACGCCGGCATTGCGCTCGCGCCGACGTTTGTCGCGTTCACGCCGTGGACGACGCTCGAAGGGTATAAGGAGCTGTTGCACGCCCTCGACGACTTGGAGCTGATCGAGCAGGTCGCGCCCATTCAGCTTGCCATTCGGCTGTTGATTACGAATAACTCGCGATTATTGGAGCTGCCAGACATTCGGTCGGTCATCACGGAATTCGATCCCGCATCGCTGACGTGGCCGTGGCGGCATTCGGACCCCAGAGTCGATGCGCTGCAACAGCAGGTCATGCGACGGGTAGGGAATAATCCGCGAGCGTCGCGCGGCGAGATATTCGAGGCGATCCGCCGTCTCTCCGAGGGGACAGAGGCAGGTGATGCCTCGACTCACGTGGCGCGTTCGCGGAGCGAGTCGAGTCCTCACCTGCCTCTGTCCCCGCAACGAGCTGTTCCGGTACTTTCCGAGAATTGGTACTGCTGCGCGGAACCGTCGCCCGAGGACATGCGACTCGTGTGAAGCGGGTCCTCATCATCGCTACCACAACGGGTTATCAGATTCGATCGTTCGGCCAGGCTGCCGGCACGCTCGGCGTTCGTCTCGTATTCGCCAGCGACCGCTGCGATCAGCTCGAGGACCCCTGGTGGGACCAGGCGATCCCGATTCGATTTCACGACGAGGACGCGTCGCTCCGCAGCATTGTCGATGCTATGGCCCCGGCGCCTCCTGACGGCGTCATCGCCGTCGGCGACCGGCCGGTCACGCTTGCGGCGCGGGTGCACGAGGCCTTCGGTCTTCCCGGGAACACAACGGCGGCGGCGCTCGCGAGCCGCAACAAGCTCGAAAGCCGGAGAATGCTCGAAGCCGCCGGCTTGCCGGTTCCAGCGTTTCGTCCCGTTTCAATCGATGACGATCCGGCGGAGATTGCACTGAGTGTCGGATATCCGGTCGTGCTCAAGCCGCTGGCCATGTCGGGCAGCCGTGGCGTCATCCGAGCCGACAACACGTGCGAATTCCTGAGCGCCTTCAACCGCCTCCGCGCGCTGCTCGATCAGCCGGACGTGCGCGCAGAGCGCGAGAACGCTCACGCTACGCTGCTCATCGAATCGTTCATCCCGGGGAGGGAGTACGCGCTCGAGGGAGTGCTGACCGATGGACGCCTGCAGTCGTTTGCGATCTTCGACAAGCCGGATCCGCTCGATGGCCCGTTCTTCGAGGAAACCATTTATGTGGCCCCGTCACGCGAGTCGGAGCACCTGCAATCGCAGATCGTGTCGACGGTTGCCGCCGGCGCATCCGCGATCGGATTACGCCATGGTCCGCTTCACGCCGAGTGCCGTGTCAACGAGCGTGGCGTCTACCTGCTCGAAATCGCCGGGCGTCCGATCGGAGGGCTTTGTTCGAAGGCGCTGCGGTTCGTCTCGCCTGACAGGGAGGCTTCACTTGAAGAGGTGCTGCTGCGCCACGCCTTGCGCGAGGACGTGTCGTCCTTTTCGCGCGAGCGCGCCGCGTCCGGCGTGATGATGATCCCGATTCCCCGACGTGGCATTTACAGAGGCGTCGAAGGCGAGCGCGACGCACGCAGCGTCCCCGACATCATCAGTGTGACGATCACCGCGAAACCGGACACGAAGCTGACTCCGCTGCCCGAAGGGAAAAGCTACCTCGGATTCATCTTCGCTCACGCGCTGACGGCGCTCGCGGTCGAACAGGCACTCCGGGCCGCGCACGCGAAACTGCGCTTTCAGATCGATCGCGAGATTGCGATGGTGTGAACGGCGAACGATCCGAACGACCGAACGATCCGAACGTTATTTGGTCTGCTGAGGAACGTACCCGGGTGGGAGCGCCGCGCCCTGACCGAAGAAGAAATCCTCCATGTGGCGGGCGATGAGTTCCTGCGCCTCCTTCTGCCACGGCATCAGGCGATACTCGTTGAGAATCATCTTCATCCGGTCCTCCCACATCTTCCACGCCTGCACGGAGACGTTTTCGTAGATCCGCTGGCCCAGCTCGCCTGGCCAGGGCGGTGCGTCCAGTCCCGGCAGATCTTTTTGAAACTTCACGCAGTGGACGGTCCGTCCGCTCTTATTGCCGGCGGGAGGTTGGTTTGCAGCGGGTGTGGGATCACAGTCGGCCATCGCCGGCATCGTACAACGTCTCTGCATTCGTGCGGAGAGTTGCCGTCAGATCAAACCGGTTTGCCGTTTGCCGTTCTTTTAGTCAGCACTCCGTATAGAAACCTCACGCATCACAACCTCAACTGTAGGGATCCGCGTCAGTATTCGCGTACGTCGTTGGCATGGGCGCACGTAACTTGCGAACGATCAGTCACTTAGATACGTGCACTTTTCTGCCGGGGTGGCATCCGCCTTGTAGGCCTCGCGCACACAGTGTCGGTGGCGCGGGCTACCGGTCGCTGTGGAAATCAAACGCTTCCCCCCCCGAGGAGGATCGCCGTGGACGCAGTGCGCAAGGAACGACGTGGTTTTGCTTCGATGTCACCCGAGAAACAGCGCGAGATTGCCAGTAAGGGCGGCCGCGCCGCGCATGAAAAAGGCACCGCGCATGAATGGACTCCAGACGAAGCCCGCAACGCAGGCCGTAAGGGTGGTCAAATCAGCCGTGGCGGGCGAGGGAGATTAGTTGTCCCCGCGGCAGGAGATGTGAATACTGTGAGCGGGGCTTCTGCTTCCGGCGCAGAGCCTCGCCGCGCGGACTGACAAACATCGCCACGCGGCACGACTCGACTCGACTCGCCGATCTGAGGTGTGCACGTGCGCATAGTGTGTTGCGGTTTGCTCCTCGCCGCGGTAGGAGTGGCCCCCGCCGCGGCGCAGACGTCCCCTTCGACGAATCAGCCCGCTCCGACCAGCTCCCAGGAAACCACCGACACCAGACCCGCGCTGCCGACATTCTTCGGCGACACGGGTCTCTGGTTCGTGCCGACGGCCGAGACGCTCGTCAGGCACAAGGTGTCGGGCCAGCTGTTTCGCGCCAACTGGGACGAGCGGCAGGGCCTCACCGATGTGAACAACATCGGATTGACGGCGGCCTTCGGCCTTACTGATCGCATCGAAATCTTCGGTTCGTTCAAAGTCGTTCGTCTGCGACGTGGCGTTCGGGATCCGGTGTTTTCGCCGACCGATCCTGTCTTCGCTGGCATCGATCAGAACTACCCGTACATGCGTCGCAATTTCTCGAAGACACTCGGGAGCACGCCGGTCGCGGGTGCGAAGTTCAACATCTTGTCCGAATCGCGCGAAGACGGCGCGAGCCTCGCGATCCGCCCCGTTCTCGAGTTTCCAAGCGGGACGCAGTGGGGTGCGACGAGCGACTTTGCCTTCCACATCGACGGTGTCGCCAGCAAGGAGTTCGCGAAGAAGGTTGAGTTAACCGCGACGGTCGGCGGCGTCTTCCGCGCCGATCCGGATCCGTTCGATCTGTCGAACGGGTTCACGTGGGGACTCGGCGGCATCGTCGGCAGTCGCTCACGTCTCCGCGGCCTCGCCGAGTGGGTCGGCGAGCTGTCGTCCAACGACAACGTCGTCCTGCGCCAGCCGCCGTATCGCGGCGACGACGGCAGCATCGCGCCACTTGAAAGCAAGATTCCCGATTACCAGCACGTGAAGTTTGGTGCGGTATTCCAGTCGAGAAAGGGCTTGTTCGTCTACGGCGGTGCCAACTTCAGCGGTGACACGGGCACGCACGTGGTCGCCGGCCGCGAGATGACGAACCAGTCGTGGGGATGGGATGTTCGTATCGGCTGGCATCCTGGCGTAAAGGCATTTGTGCCGCCGCCTCCTCCAGCGCCAGTGGCTGCGCCGCTGCCACCAGCTCCGCCGCCGCCGCCGCCGGCCGCACCGACGCCACCGCCGGCGAATCGGCCGCCCACGTTCAATGGTCCGATCCAGGCGAATCCGCCGACGCTTCAGCCCGGACAGTCGACGAACCTCACCTCGCCTGCTACCGATCCCGATGGCGACGTCATTGTTTACACCTGGAGTGCGCAGGCTGGAACGTTCAGCCAGCAAACGGGGATAAACACGATATGGACCGCGCCGAACCAGGAAGGCAACTATCCGCTCACCGTTACGGCGAACGACGGACGCGGCGGCACGGCTACGAATTCGATCACCATTCCTGTCACGCGGCCGATCACGTTCGAGGACGTGCACTTCGACTTCGACATGTCGACGTTGAGGCCGGATGCGATCCAGATCCTCGACAGGGCGGTGATGACACTGCAGGCCAATCCGATGTTGACGGTAACGATTGAAGGACATACCGACAGCGTCGGCACCGCGGAGTACAACCTGTCACTCGGCGAGCGACGCGCGAATGCGGTTCGCGACTATCTCGTCAACCGCGGCATCGCTCAAGGGCGCATGCGGACCGTCAGCTATGGCGAAGAACGTCCCGTCGCTGACAATGGCACCGATGCGGGCCGCGCGACGAATCGTCGCGCGCACATCGTGCAGATGACGATTCAGTAGCTTCGCTCCTCCGAGTCGGAGGACGGTGACGCCGCGACTCACGCGTCGGCAGTGCTGATGTGAGTCGCGTCGTCACCGTACTCCGACTCGCGTATCGGGCATTTTTCGTGCAGCGAATCGCGTCATGAGATTCCTGAAGATTTACCTCATCGGCTATTTCATCCTGCTGCTTGGCGCCGGTCTGGCGCTGTGGCGGTCTGGCATCCTTCGTCAGATACCGGGCGTCTGGCTTGCCATCGCCGCGATCATCGCGATCGGCCTCGGAATTATGCTCGCCGTAGGCTCAGGACGACCCGCAATCACGACACGCGAATAGACGGGCTTCGGCTGGCACGGCGTGTGGACTTGCCGTGTGGCCATGCCCGGAGCAAGTCATCGGCTTACCCTTTTGATCCCTCTCGTTGCCCTCTTCCTCGTGGGATGCCGCGAGGAGGGTGACATCCGGATTCACAAGCTCGATTTCCAGGGCGTCAAGCAGGTTGACAAGAGCGCGCTCGCCAACGCGCTTCAGACCAAACGCGGGTCGCGGCTGCCGTGGGGGCACAAAACCTATTTCGATCGCCGAATGTTTGACGCCGATCTAGAACGGATCCAGGCGTTCTACCGTGATCGCGGCTTTCCGGACGCGCGCGTCGCGTCCTTCGACGTGAAGCTCAATGACAAACAGGATCAGGTCGACGTCATTGTCCGCATCTCGGAAGGGGCGCCGACCCTCGTCGCAGCGATCGACCTGACCGGTTTTGATGTGCTCTCACCCGGCGAGCAACGAAGCCTACGTGATTCATTGCCGCTGCAGCCGAACAAGCCGTTGGATCGACAGCTCGCCGTGGCATCGCGCGAGCGTGCGCTGAACGCGCTGCGCGATAACGGTTATCCCTACGCGGAGGTTGACATCTCCCAGCAGGGCGTCACCGGCAAGGACGTCAGAGCCGTCAACGTCGCGTTTGCTGCGACGCCTGGCACGCTGGCGCACTTCGGTCCCATCGAGATCGATGGTCAGAAGAGCGTCGGCGAAAACGTCATCGGCCGGCAGCTGACGTACCAGGAAGGCGACATCTTCTCTCGACGCGAGATGCGCGAATCGCAGCGGAAGCTGTACCGGATGGAGCTGTTTCAGTTCGCCAACATCGAGTCGAAGGAGGACAGGGCCGCACAGTCGCCCGACGTGCCGACGCGCGTCACCGTCGCGGAAGCCAAACATCAGCGGCTGACGATGGGAGTCGGGTACGGGTCGGAGGAGAAAGCGCGGGCGACGCTGCGCTGGGATCATCTCAATTTCTTTGGCAGCGCCCGGCATGCCGGCGTCGAAACGAAATGGTCGTCGCTCGATCGAGGCGTCAAGTTGGATTACACGGAGCCGTATTTCTTGAGCGGCCATTACTCGCTCAATTTCGAGGGCCGCGCCTGGCAGGCGGTCGAACCGGTCTATTCGTTGCGATCGCTCGGCGGGCGCGCGTCGCTCCGGCACCAGGCGAACTCCCAGAGCTACTGGAGCGTGTCGCTGATCAACGAGTTTCAGCGGAGCTCCATTACCAACGCGGGGCTCACAGACTTCAGTATCCGAAACAATCTGATTGCTCTCGGCCTGGATCCACGGGGCACCGCGCGCGGCACGACGGGGGCGGTGGCGTTCGACGTCAATCGCAACACGACGAACAACCTGCTCGACGCCAACCAGGGCTATGTGCTGTCCGGACATCTCGAACAGGCGGGCAAGTGGCTGTGGGGCACGTTCAACTATTGGGAGGTGACCGCCGAGGCACGCCAATACGCGCGCGTCGCCCGGTCGTTCGTCTGGGCGAACCGCGTGCATGTCGGAACCATCGACGCGCTCGGCGGTAGTGCGAGTGTGCCGTTCTTCAAGCGCTACTTCCTGGGTGGCGCATCGAGCATCCGCGGCTGGGGCCGATTCGAGGTCAGCCCCCTCAGTGGTTTTGGCCTGCCGATCGGCGGGCTCTCGATGCTCGAGGGGTCGACGGAAATCCGGAAACCGCTTTTCGGCAAGCTCGGAGGCGTCGCGTTCTTCGATTTCGGTAACGTGTCGGATCGGTCACTCAACATCCCGACCTCGCTCGTCTACGCCGCCGGGCCCGGACTTCGGTATCTCACCCCGGTGGGTCCGGCACGCATCGACTTCGGGTATCAGCTCAATCGCATTCCGAACCTGAAGGTAAACGGCACACCGGAAGCGCGCCCATGGCGCATTCACTTCAGCATCGGTCAGGCGTTTTAGGGATGACATGACGGTCGCACGAAAATTCCTGCAGGTCGTCGCGTTTATCTGCACGCTGATCATCGGCGTGACGTCGATGGCGCTTATCGTCTCCCAGACGACCTGGTTCAAGGAGTGGCTGCGCGGCTTCATCGTCCGGCAGGCTGACGATTACGTGAACGGCCGTCTGAGTATCGGCCGCCTCGACGGGAATCTGTTCTTTGGCGTCGAGATGGAAGATGTCGACGTCACCGTGAACGGCGAACGGGTGTTGGCGCTCAAGGACATCGGTATCGATTACAACTTTCTCACGTTCCTCAGTGACCACGTGGTGCTCGATCACATCCGGTTCAATCAGCCGACGCTGCATCTGGAGAAGACGGACAAGGGATGGAACCTCCTGGAGTTGATCAAAGCGCAGACGCCCGCGAAGCCGCGGAATCGGAAACCGATCGCGATCGGAGAGATTGGCGTCAGCGGAGGCACCTTGTATCTCGAATCGCAGCCGGGCGCGGGACCAGTCGGCACCTCCGGTGTCGCTGTGCCAACACTCATCGAGAAGATCGATGGGTCAGTCGGCGTGTCGAGCGATGCGAATGAGCTGAAAGTCGACATCCATCATGTTGCGCTGCGAGGCAGCAATCCTGCGTTCGGGATCAACGATCTGTCGGGCATCGTTCGCCGCCACCAAGACAGTGTCACGATCGAGAACCTGTCGCTGCGGACGGAAGAGACGTCGTTGCGGGCCGGTGGATCGGTTCGAGGTCTTGACAGCGGCAATCCGGTCATCAACATCAAGGCGTCCTCGGACAAGTTCTCCATCGGCGAATTGGCGAACGTGCTGCCGGCACTGCGGCCGTACGAGAACCTGCAGCCCGCATTCGAAATCAACGCCCGCGGGCCCGCGGACCGTCTTGACGTGCAGGTGAACGCACGCGAGAAGCAGGTCGGCCAGATGGCAGGCAACCTGATCGCCGATACGCTGGGTCCCGAACGCCATGTTGCCGGAGATGTGCAGACGCAGCATTTCAATGTCGGCCCGCTCGTACGCGGCGCAGCGTTCAAGACCGATGTCACTGGCCGTGGCAAGGTGGATCTCGAGCTGCCCTCGAACGACCAACCGTTCACAGGAACGTACGCGATCAACGCGCAGCGTGCGGCTGTCGTCGGCTACGAAGCGCGCAACGTGGTGGCAAACGGTCGCATCAACTGGCCGACCATTACGGTCGATGGCAGCGCATCGGCCTATGGTGGTCGCGCCACCACGAAGGGCACCATCGTGGCCGCGAGCCCACTACGCCTTGACCTGTCCGGCCGTGCCGCACATGTGGATCTGCGCAACCTGCCGCCGCAGCTGAATGCGCCCGGTGTTCCGAGCAACCTTCAATTCAGCTACACGCTCATGGGCCGCGGTCCGGTGTTCTCCGGAGATCTCACGCTGGACGAATCGATGCTCGCCAATGCCACGCTGGCGGCGGGAACCATCGGGTCCTTCCGTGTGGGCGGGGGTGCTCCAGAGTATGCGGCGAAGGGACATGTCACCAACCTGGATCTGCAGAAGGTCGGCCACGGCTTCAACATTCCTGCACTCGACACGGCGAAGTACCACAGTCGCCTGAATGGCGATTTCGACGTGAAGGGAAGCGGCGGCGGTCGGTATCCACTTCTGCTGGACGCGAGCGGTACGCTCGTCGATTCCGAGATATTCCGCGCGGAGACGCCGCGATTCCAGGTCACCACGAATCTTGCCGAGGGCAACGCCCACATTGTCGCCAACGGCGAAGTGAGAGGACTCGATCCGTCGGAAATCTCCGGCGATACACGCATCGCGGGACGCGTGAATGGCACCGTCGACGTGGATGTCACGCTGCGGGATTACGCCGCCGGCGTCACACCTGAGTCGATCGACGTGACCGGCCGTATCGACGTGAGCCAGTCCACCATCGGTGGAATCGACGTCGATACGGCGCTCGTCAACGGGATGTATCAGAATCGCTCCGGCAATCTGACGGAACTGACCGTCGATGGTCCCGACATTCACGTGAAGGGACAGGGGCCGATTGCGTTGAACGACACGGGATCGTCCAACCTGGTTCTGCACATCGAGACGCCGTCGCTCGATCGGCTGGGGCGCGTCTTTGGACAGAGCGACCTCAAGGGCGCCGCGACCGTCGATGGGACGGTGACGGGCAACGGTCAGGAGCTGAAAGCGTCGGGCATGCTCGATGGTGCCAACCTGGGAGTGGGTGAGAACACCGCGCTCGATCTGGACAGCATGTTCGACACGACGCTCCCGCAGTTGAGACTCGGGGAGGCGACGGTTCACGCAAAGACGAACGCGACATTCCTGAGAGTCGGCGGCCAGGAAGTGAACGAGTTGACCGCCGATACCACCTACACGCGGCAGAAGCTGGATTTCGACGCCACGGCCAAGCAGGGCGTGCGTCAGCTCACCGCAGCCGGTTCCACATTGCTCCACACGGATCACCGCGAAGTCCACATTGGCAGCCTTGCGCTTCAGAGCGAAAACGTGGTGTGGAAGACCGATCCGGCGTCCCACCCGACGATCCAGTACGGAAACAACCGCGTGGTGATCGACGACATGAAGCTCGTGAGTGCCGATCAGCGCATTGAGGCGGAAGGAACAATCGGATCGGCCACTGAGACGCTGCGCGTCAAAGCTACAAACGTCGACGTGGCGCAACTGGACGCGCTGGCGCTCGGCGACCAGCGGCTTGCCGGACGGTTGAACGCGAATGCGACTGTGTCAGGAACCACGGCGGCTCCCCTGGTGGCCGCGGATTTCGCGCTGACCGGTGGAGCGTTCCGCAATTTCAAGTTCATGTCGTTCACTGGCAAGGTTGACTACGCCGACCGCGGCATGAATCTCGACGTTCGACTTGAACAGGATCCGCAATCGTGGCTCACGGCCAAGGGATTTGCACCCACGTCGCTGTTCCGGCCGACGCCGCGCGAGATGGAAGGCGAGCACATGGCGCCGCCGCCTGGCGAGGCGATCGATATCGACGTGGCGACGAGCCAGATTAATTTGGGCGTTATTCAGGGATTTGTTCCCTATGTCACCAATGTCACAGGGACGCTGCAAGCGAATGTCAAGCTGACCGGATCGGGCTACGACCCGCACGTGGATGGGGCGGTCGATATCAAGGGTGGCGCATTCAGCATTCCGGATCTCGGTACGTCCTACTCTGGCCTAGACACGAAGATCGATCTGAAGCCAGACGTAGTCACGATCAATGAATTCCGGATTCTCGACAAGAACAAGCAGCCGATGACCATCGGCGGCAGTCTCGCGGTGCACGAGCGCTCCGTTGGCGCCGTTGACATCACGGTGCAGTCCGACGACTTCAAGATCGCCGCAAACAAGACCGCGGATCTCAAGTTCGATACCGACGTGCACATCACCGGCACGATTCGAGCGCCGAAGGTCGAAGGCTCCGTCGAAGTGGAGCCCGGAACCATCGACGTGGCCGATGTCCTCCGGCTCGCGAGCAGCCGCAGTGCCTACTCCACGACGGCGACGGAGATTGCGCCGGAGAATTCGGCGGGACCTCAGCCCACGACGCCGGCAGTGCCGGGCATGTTCGACGCGTTGGAGCTTCGGGTCGGCCTCGCGATTCCGGGCGATCTGCTGCTGAAAGGGAACAACATCAAGCCCGCGAACGCGCCAATCGATGTCGGCGACATGAACGCCTACGTGGGCGGCGCGGTGTCGCTCGAGAAGGCGCCGGGCGGAATGCTCCGACTGGTTGGCGAGGTGAACACCGTCCGCGGCAACTACACCTTCCAGGGGCGTCGATTCGAGATCCTCCGGGACGGTCGCATCCGGTTTCAGGGAAGCGAGGTCATCGATCCATTGCTTGATCTCACCGCCAGCCGCGTGATCCAGGGAGTAGAGACGTTCGTCCACGTGCGCGGCTCGGTGCGGCAACCGGAACTGTCGTTCAGCAGCAACCCGCCTCAGGACGAATCGGACGTCCTGTCGCTCATCATCTTCGGTATTCCGACCAACGAGCTCGGTGAAGGCCAGCAGGTCGCGCTCGCCGTCCGCGCCCAGGAACTGGCCGGCGGCTACCTGGCGTCAGGCCTGTCGCAGGCGATCGGCGGCGCGCTCAACCTCGACGAGTTCGAGATTCAAGCGGCCGGGGAGAATGGCCTTGGCCCCAGCATCACTCTGGGCCAGCAGGTGAGTAAGGGGTTGTTCGTGCGCCTCCGCCAGGGCTTCGGTTCCGAGCAGGCGACCGAGTTCATTCTCGAATATCAGTTAACGAACTTCCTTCGCTTGCAGGGAACGGTGTCAGATGCCGGAGGTTCACAACAGCGGAACGCGTTCCGGCGCGTCGAACGCGGCGGCCTCGACTTGATCTTCTTCTTCAATTACTAGGCTTCGGGCTCAGGGCTTCGGCCCCCTGGAGCCCGGAGCCTGTAGCCCGGAGCCGACACATTCCACCTCAACCCGTGCGTCGTTGAAACAGGCGCCGCCGCCGATGTCTGTGAGCGCGTCGGATACGAGGGATGTGCCGGTGTAGCCATTCAACGTGTGCCGTCGCCAGATCCCCTTGGGCAGCGATACGACACCACGGCGAATCCAGCCGCCAAGCGTCGCCTTGCATCGCACTTCACCAAGGTCGTTGAAGATGCGAATCTCGTCGCCATCCGCAATGCCACGCCCGGCAGCATCATCGGGATGCATCAGGAGCCGTACTTCGGGCCGTGGGATTTCGGCCAACGTCGAGCTGATGGTCTTGTCGCTCGCGGGAGAGATCAACGCGAGCGGAAATTCGCGTGTCGCTGGGTCGGGCTGATAGACGTAGAGGCCGGCGTGCGCCTCGTGGGCAAGCGCCTCCGGATACAAATCAATCTTCTGATCCGGTGTTCGCGGAAACACGTCGACCATCTGGATTGGCCGCCCATCGAACGGTGGCTTGGCCGTACCGTTGTCCCGGACCTCATCGCCGGTCGTTCCAGGCAGGCGATCGAGCACGTGAAGCATCTCCTCGAGTTCACCGCGCGGATCGGAGTCTTCGCGCAAGCCGGTCAACTCGAGCAGATCGCCGAATACTTCCGCGTTCGATCGCGACTCGCCCACGGGCTCGATGACAGGGCGACCGAGACCGAGCGTCCACGGCCCGTACGATTTCACCAGGTCATAGCCCTCGAGGAACGTGGTGTTCGGCAGCAGCACATCGGCATAGCGTGCGGTGTCGGTCATGACCTGTTCGAAGACGACCGTAAACAGGTCGTCGCGCTCGAGGCCGCGCAGCACGCGCCGCTGATCGGGCGTCGTCACCGCGGGGTTGCTGTTATAGACGAACAGCAATCGGATTGGCGGATTGCCCTCGGTCAGGGAGCGCCCAAGCTGATTCATGTTGACGATGCGTGTCGTCGGTTCGGGGGCGCCCGCCCACGTGTTGGTGATGCCCCATGATGCCGAGTTGCTCATCATGTAGCCGCCGCCACGTTCGCCGAATTTGCCGCCGACCGCCGGAAGCGCGAGGATCGCGAGCGATGCGCTCCCGCCGTTGCGGTTTCGCTCCTGTCCGTAGCCACATCGGATTACCGCCGGACGTGTCGCGGCATACAACTCCGCTACCCTCCGCAACACGTCGACAGCGACGTCGGCTTCGGCGGCGGCACGTTCGAACGTCCATTCGCGTGCCCGCTCGCGGAGCTGCTCGGCGCCACGGGTGTGGGTGTTCAGGAACCGCTCGTCGGCGTGTCCATCCTCGAAGAGAAAGCGGTGAATGGCAAGTGCGACGGGCAAGTCCGTACCGGGCCTGACCGCGAGGTGAACGTCAGCCTGTTTGGCGAGCGGCGTCGTGCGGGGATCGATGACGATGAGGGTTGCACCACGGCGTTGGGCTTCCCGGACATGAGAGACCAGATGGATGCCCGAGGTCGAAGGATTCGCGCCCCACAGAATGATTAGGCGCGATTCGGGAAAATCGGTGTACGTAACGGACGGCATCTTGCCGTACATCGCCAGGTTCGCGGCGCCGGTCGGCGCGGCACACACGGTGCGCGCCAGGCGCGATGCACCCAGCCGCCTGAAGAGCGTTGCGTCGCTCGTATCCTGCGTCAGCAAGCCGTTCGAGCCGCCATAGGAGTACGGCAGGATTGCTTCGCCACCCCACCTGCGCTTCACCTCGACCAACCGTTCGGAGATCGTCGCGAGCGCTTCTTCCCACGGCACGCGCTCGAAACTTGCCAATCCCTTTGGACCTTTCCGGATCGCCGGATATGTCAGTCGGTCGGGACCGTAGACGCGCTCAGGAAACCGGCGGACCTTCGCGCAGATGTAGCCCTCGGTAATCGGATTGATATGTGTCCCGTCGATCGATGCGATGCGTCCGTCCTGCACCACAACTTCGAGGCTGCACCCGTCCGGACAGTCGAGCGGACAGACTGTTGCGACGGCGTGTTCTGTGGCGAATGCTGGCGCCTTCATATTGACCAATTTACGACTGTACGAATTGAGGGATTTGATTGATCGATTGCCAGGTATGGCACCACCAACCACCAACCACCAACCACCAACCACCAACCACCAACTACTAACATTATGGGTCGAATGGCACTGCACGTCGTCATCATCGGGGGAGGCTTCGGAGGGCTGAACGCCGCCAAAGCGTTGCGAACGGCGCCCGTGCGCCTCACGGTCGTTGACCGGCACAACCATCATCTATTTCAGCCGCTGCTGTATCAGGTCGCAACGGCGACACTCTCGCCGGGAGACATCGCCTCGCCGATTCGATGGATCCTGCGCCACGCGCGCAATACCAGTGTATGGCTCGGCGACGTTCGTACGATCGATTTGAAGAACCGTCGCATCATGCTCGTGGATGGGGCATCGATCGCGTACGACTACCTGATCATCGCAACGGGAACGAGCCACACCTACTTCGGCCATGATGGATGGGCCGCGTATGCGCCCGGCCTGAAGACGCTCGAAGACGCACTCGACATCCGCCGTCGCATTCTTGTGGCGTTCGAGGAAGCGGAGCGCGAAACGAACCCGGTACGCCAGCAGCGCTTCCTGACGTTCGTGCTCGTCGGTGGTGGCCCGACAGGAGTCGAGCTTGCCGGAACGCTGGCGGAGATTGCGCGGCAGACGCGCTCGGAATTCCGCAACATCGACACGCACAAGGCGCGCATCGTCGTGATCGAGGCGGGCCCCACGATTCTGCCGTCGTTTGCGCCGGCGCTGCGTGACGCCGCGCGTCGGTCGCTCTCGCGGCTGCATGTCGAGGTCCGTGAAAACACACGCGTCACCGCGGTCGATGACGGCACCGTGATGCTCGGCGCCGAGCGGCTCGAGGCCGGAACTGTCCTTTGGACTGCTGGTGTTGCCGCATCGCCGATTACCGCGACGCTCGGCGTGCCCCTCGACCGCGCCGGCCGTGTCGTCGTCGAATCCGATCTCTCGATACCGGACCACCCTGAAGCGTTTGTGATCGGAGATGCGGCCGCGTTTCTCGATGCCGAAGGCCATCAACTGCCGGGTGTCGCGCAGGTGGCCATTCAGGGCGGTACGCACGCCGCGCGGACGATCCTCCGCCGCATACGTGGCGAGCCATCGCAGCCGTTCGTGTACCACGATCGCGGAAGCATGGCGATCATCGGCCGCGGCTCGGCGATTTGTGATCTCCGGGGACTTCGGTTCTCAGGCCCGATCGCGTGGCTTGCGTGGCTCTTCCTGCACATCTTCGAGCTGATCGGTTTCCGCAACCGGCTGGTGGTCATGATCGAGTGGGCGGCAGCCTACTTCACGCGCCAGCGCAGCGTGCGTCTCATCACTTATCAGGATCGCTAGAGGAGAGTCGCACAGGCTGCGGCGAGGTGGCGGTTGATCGTGATCGGTCGCCGCAACTCGTGGTGCTTCGGGACATCACGTCAGCGGGACTGTTTCACCGATTCGATCGCCTGCGGCGCCGCATCGGCGGGCTATACGGTCATCACGTGCGCGAGTGAACTCTTCGTGGGGTCGCTGTCGGTGGCGAGCACGGGCTGGTGGGTGAGCGCCGCGATCTGTTCCGCCTGCGCCCTTGGATACAGGAACACATAACCGGCGGGATTGGTCGGATAGTACAGAACCTTCATCGGCGGCGCCACGCCACGCGGTGTTTCGTGGAACCGCACCACGGGCTTGCCATGCGCGCGATTTTGTTCCTGAATCGTGCGATCTCCCGTCGGCACGAAGAAGAACTGCGCGAGCAGGTGCCGCTCGTTCGCGTCGAACACCTGCCACACGGTTTGAACCGCGGGGTTCGCGATGCGGAACACATATGTGCCGGCCGGCAGCGTTGCGCCGGGCACCTGCACCGGCGCGCTGAAGGTCAGGAACGTGCGTTTGTTGATCGTCGCACCCTGTGCACGCAGGCGGGCGGATGCAGCCGTGACGACGAGGGCCGTCGCCAGGACGGCAGCGCCCCACGAAATGATCCGTGTCATGTGGCCTCCTTTGTCCACATGCTTCGGCTGCATCCAAAATGACCTGGACACTTTCCCACCCGAACAGGGCTCATCCGCGCCTCGGGACCGCCATTTGCTAACTCACATCTGTTGGCGTGGAGGGCGTCATGAGACTCAGGGTTTGTGTGGCAACCGTAACAGCGTGTTTGGCCGTGGCCTGTCATCGGGCTCCGGATACGAAAGACACGCTTCGTAAGGCGCTCGATCAGGCGAACATGCATCAGGTCGACGTCAAAGTCGACGACAACGAACGGATCGTTCATCTGAAAGGCACCGTAGCCTCGATGTCGGAGCGCTCGCGCGCCGAGGAGGTCGCTGATGCCGTAGTCGGGACGAGCGGCCGCGTGCTCAACGAGCTCACGGTCAAGGGGCTCAACGATACGACCGCCGACGACCTCGACGGGGCCATCAGCAAGAACCTCGACCGCATGATCGACAATGATCCGACCCTCAAACAGCGTGACATCAACTTCGAGGTGACCAACGGCATGGTGGCCATCAAAGGCGAGGTGCGGAGTGCCGACGAGAAGAATCGTGTCGGCGAGATGACGAAGGCAGCGCCGGGTGTAAAGGACGTCGCGAACGGTCTGAAGATCGAGTCCGCTGAATAGCCGTGGCACCCAGGGTTGTTCCCAGCCCGCTCGCGTCGGCTGCGTCAGCGGACCTTCGCTACGTGAGGGACGATCGTCCGGGCATCACGCGCACGATGGGGCCGCTCGGCTTCCGCTATTACCGTCCCGACGGCCGTCTGTTGAAAAGCCCTGCCGATGTGAAGCGGATTCGCGCCCTGGCGATTCCGCCCGCGTGGAAACATGTCTGGATTTGTCCGTATCCCCACGGCCATCTGCAGGCCACGGGGCGCGACGCACGTGGCCGCAAACAGTACCGCTATCACCCCTACCTACGAGAGATTGCGGGGGCGGATGTCACGGCGAAGGACTTCCGCACCTGGTCAGGGACGGTACTGGCCGCGACGGCGCTTCGGGAATTCCGCCACGCGGATTCGAAGGCGGCGGCGAAGAGGAACACGCTCCGCGCGATTGAAGCGGTTGCCGGAGTGCTTGGCAATACGCCTGCGGTCTGCCGCAAGTCGTACATCCATCCGGCGATTCTCGAGTGCTATCTGGATCGATCGATGGAGACAAAACTGTCGCGGGCGCTGCCGCCCTCAGTCAAGCGAGTCGCTTCAAAGCTGCGGCCGGATGAAGTAACGGCTCTACGCATCCTTCACTGCATGCGTCCGGCAGCGCATCGCACCAGGGCGGCCTGATTCACTTCCATCGCGTGATTCGCGCGTCAAACTGATCGATGCTGGGATCGTTGTCGCCTCTCTCGAGCATCGCTCTGAATCGGTACGTTCTCGTGCTCGACTTGATCGTCAGCGTGTCGTTCTGCACTACGTGAACGAATTCGTTGTTCTTGAACTCGAACGCGTCTCTGCTCGTCTTGCTATCGGGAACGAACGCGAGTCCCGCGCGGGTCGCGACCAGGTGACCGATGCAATGTCCGACCCGGTGGTAGTGCATCACGCGAATTGACAGCGACGTCGCGACCGGTGAGGGCGTTTCGACCTGCGGTGAAGCGATCGCGAAGGCAGGCGGCGGCGACGACGTCGCCTCGGCCTCTTGCACTGCCGGCCTGTGAGTTCCCGGTGAACCCGCGTCGAGTGTCTGCGGGCGCGTCGCTGTTCCTGACACGATGGCTGGGGCCCGGTCTGCCAGACGAGAAGCGACGCGCGACGGTGGCGCGCTCGGAATAGCAGGTGGGTTCGGAAGATCCGGTGCGGCAGTGTGCTCCAGTGCAACCGGCAGCGATGACATGCCGATGGCGAGCAACGCGATGACAGCCGCTGCAGCCCAGCCCCATCTACCCGCCGCGGCCTGTCGCCATTTCCCCACCGACGCAAGCGTGACGGAACGTTTCCTGCGTTTCGCAACAACCGCTACTCGCGGAGGTAGTCCGGTACTCAGGATGTCGGTGGCTTTGGCCGCGTCGAGCGGCTTTGCGAACAGGTAGCCCTGCGCCGCGTGGCACCTGAGCGAACGAAGCAGCGCGAGCTGCTGTTCGTTCTCGATGCCCTCGGCAACCACCTGCAATCCCAATTGCACCGCCATGTCCGTCAACGTGCCGACGATAGCCGCGCTGTCCTGACGGGTTTCAATGCCACGGACGAAGGATCGGTCGAACTTCAGCGCGTCGACCGGAAATTGCCGGAGATGCGCCAGCGAGGAATATCCGGTCCCGAAGTCGTCGATGCTGATGCGAACGCCGATCGAACGGAGCTCCATCAGCAGGCTCTTCACACCGGTCGGATTCTCCATCGCCATGCTTTCGGTCAGCTCGAGCACGAGGCTGCGTGACTGGAGACCGGAGTCGCTCAGCGCCGTCCCGACGCGTGTGACCAGCGTGGGATCCTTCAGCTGTACGCCGGAGAGATTGACGGAGATCCAGAGGTCGGCCGGAAAGTTCGGGTTGTCGTGCCACGCCTTGAGACGGGTGCAGGCCTCGCGCAGGATCCATTCGCCAAGGGGGACGATCAGTTCGGTCCTCTCCGCGATTGGAATGAAGTCGACAGGTGAAATGACACCGAGCACGGGATGGTGCCAGCGCACGAGCGCTTCGAAGCCGACGATTTGATTCGAGGCCATCGACACGATCGGTTGATATAACAGGCGGAACTCGCGGCGCTCGAGCGCGTCCTTCAGGTCGCCTTCCAGCTGCAACTCGGCCTGATGCGACTGAAGGACGGCCGTATCGAACACCTCGCAGTGCGACCCGCCGAGCATCCGCGCCCGATGCAGCGCCGTGTCGGCATCGCGCAGCACGTCCTCGGCTTCTGTATAACCGGTCGCGCTCACGGCCACGCCGATGCTCGCCGACAGAAACACTTCACGACCGTTGATCGTGAACGGCTGGAGCATTTCCTTGAGGAGACGATCCGCCACGACCTTTGCGTGGCTGACGGCTTTCAAGCCGTCAAGCAAGACGGCGAACTGATCGCCTTCGACGCGGGCCACGATGTCATTGCTGCGAAGGGTAGGACTGGCGTTGGCGATTCGAAGGCTGGTCTCGAGGCGCCGCGCTGCCGCCGTCAGCATCGAGGCCGATGATTGGCCTCCGAGATCGAGGAGCAGCACCGCGTAGTGGAACCCTTCGTACTTCTGCGCTCGCTCGATCGAGTGCGCGAGACGATCGATGAGAAGCAATCGGTTGGGCAGACCAGTGAGTCTGTCGGTGACGGTTTCGACGGTGATGTCAGCGTGAGCGCCCATCAGGCGGGCGGCCGCTCCGCCGCTGATGCGTACGACCGACACGCGGCACGCCGTCCAGCGATACCGTCCGTCCTTATGTCGAAGTCGGTGCCGGAATTCGAGTTCGCCGCGCTCCTCCGCGCACGCCGTGTCGATCTGGCGAAGCACGTCCGGCAGTTCCTTGGGGTGAACCCTGTTCAGCCACTCGTCGGGCGTGTTTCCGATTTCATGCTCCTCGCATCCGACAAGCGAGATCCATCGCGGGGAGAAGTGAATCCGGTCCGACCCCAGATTCCATTCCCACAATGCCTCGTTGTCGGCGCGAGCGCTGGAAGCACGCTTTTTCATCAGTTGACCGGGAAACCCCCGTTACAGTTAGTCGGTCCCAGCAGATGACCGGAATAGGACTGTTTCGACGCTTTTTGACGGAACGAAATCGCATGCCGCCTCGCAGCCTCGGAGAGCTCTTCCTCGGTTTTCTCGCGATCGGCACGCGCTCGTTCGGCGGTGTCCTGCCGTGGGCGTACCGCGTCATGGTGGAGGAGCGGGGCTGGCTCACACCCGAGGATTTCACCGAGACGATTGGCCTGTGCCAGTTCTTGCCTGGGCCGAACATCGGCAACGCCTCGGTAGTGCTTGGCAAACGCTGGTTCGGCATTCGCGGCTCGATCGTCGCTGCACTCGGCCTCTACACGCTGCCACTTCTCTGGGTGCTGACGTTCGCGATGCTCTACTCCAAATACGCAGCCCATTCGACGGTAAGGGCGATGGTCACTGGCGTTGGCGCAGCGGGCGCCGGTCTCTTCATCGCCACGGCCATCAAGTTGGCAAGGCCGCTGGCGAAGAGACCTGCGACGCTTGTCTTCATCGCGGGAACGTTTCTCGCCGTAGGGGTAGGGCGCGTCTCTCTTCTGTTCGTGATGCCCGTTTCACTTCTCCTTGCTTACGGCGCCGCGCGTCGAGCGCTCCTGTGATCCTCCTGGAACTGGCTCTTTATTTCGGGCTGCTGTCGTGTATTGCGTTCGGCGGGCTGCCCTCGGTCGTGCCGGAGATGCAGCGGTTCGTGGTCGACGTCAAAGGCTGGGCGAGTGCCGAGGATTTCATCCGTCTCTTCGCGATCGCTCAGGCCGCGCCCGGGCCGAACATCCTCTTTGCGAGCCTTGTCGGCTGGAAAGTCGCGGGCCTGGCAGGTGCGCTCGTCGCGCTCGCATCCATCTGCGCACCGGCAGCGGTGATCTCCTGGTGGGTCTCGACCCTGTGGGACAAATATCGGCAAGCGCCATGGCGTATCGCGCTCCAGCGCGCGATCGCGCCGCTCGTCGTAGGTCTTATTCTGTCCGGCGGCTATGTGCTTGCCACGCCCTCACCGGTGCCGGACTGGCGGCTGTGGGTCATCGCCGGCGCGACTGCGACGACGATGCTGGCAACGAAGGTAAACCCGCTGTGGTTGCTGGCCGGCGGCGGCGTGGCCGGCGTCCTGTTGCTTTCGTAAACACTCGTGACACCGGTTTTAGTGTGTGCGGTAGTTCAGCTGAAGTTCGCGACGAATATTCTTTATGCGGTCCGTCGACTGTGAATGGTCGCCGGCGAACCAGTTCGTGACGGTGTCTTTTTCGCCGAACCGAGAACGGACCCGCGACCACATCTCAATCGCGCACTCGACATCAAAACCACCTTCGTACGCGTATCGCAAGCCGACCCGGTCGGCTTGATCTTCGAGGTTTCGACCGTACCCGTTCTCCCATGCGAGCAGCGGCCGCTTCGCATTCTTGACACTTTGACGACTGTGTTCGTAGGTGTAATGCGCCAACTCATGACCGAGGACGACGGCCAGTTCATCATCGGAGGTATCGTTCAGCACCCCGGTGTTGACCCAAATGGCGCCATTGCCCATCGCGCGGGCGTTCCATTCGTCGCTGTCGACGACGTGAACGCGGATGTGCGTCGCATCCACGTACGGTGGGACGATGCGGCGCATGATTCGCCGTGCGCGGTCCACGGCGGGACCTGTGTCCTCGATGCGGCCGATGTTCCGCAGTTCCTTTCCGTTCGACAGCACCATCGAGCCGTTGGCCAGCCACGCTCGTTCGACATCGTCAAATTCCTGCACGACCTCGTTTTCATGCAACCCGATGCCGTTTGGCTTCGCATCGATCCGTTCTGCCATCAGCGAGCCGTCGCGCGTCCGCCGGCCCACGACGACCATTTCGTACCCCACAGGTATGCTGCTGACGAAGGGCAGGCGATCGAGTTGCAATTGCGTGTCCGGAGTCCAGCGAACGCGCTGACCGTCGATGACGATGTAGCCGGCCTTCCGCCATTCGAGATAACCGCGAAGCGTTTCCCGTTTTTGACGAGAATCCACGCTTAAGTCAGGCGGCCGTTGGTCGCGCACGGCGACGGTGACGTTTGGCAAACGATCCGAGCTGCCATTCGAATTGGTAACGTTCAACGGCGCCAGCTCGAGGACCGAACAACGGACATAGGCTGCGCGCTCGCCCCAAACCGCGTCCGGGAATCGAACCAGTCGCCATTCGCCTTCGACGGCAATGCCGGTGACGCGCATGCCGGCATCGATCGTCGCGAGCCGCAGACTGGAGGCGTCCCCTTTCACGAAAGCATCCGTGCTTCTCAGGACAACAAACGCGCGACGGGCATTTGGCCCGCAACCACCGCCGGCAGAAAGCGCGGCAACCGCTCGAGCAAACTCGGTCGTTGAGCGGCTCGGAGGCGCAACATCGATGGGAGCGTCAACCGCCGCTTCATTGGACGCGACGGCCTTAGGTTCTTCGGACCGGCGCGCCGGCGCGGCGCCGGCGTTTCCGCTCTGCGCAATTCGTTTCGACGGCACGCGAACTATCTGTGCGGGCGTCTGTGAGCGTGGTGTTTCGCGTTTGATTGGCGTGGCCTTGCGGGTGTCAGGCGGGTGTTCCGCCGCAGGTGCCCTGTTGCACGCCGAGCACACAACGAGGACGCCCAGCACGGAGATGACGCGGAGCCATCGAAGCGAACAGATACAGCGCTTGCGGCCCATGTGTCAGAACAGAATCGATGCCCCGAGTGAAATACCGAAGCGATTCACATCTGACACCGGCAGTACGTCGCTCGAGTTGAAGTAGCGTTCGTAGAACGGACGAACGATCAACGCGCCCCCTCCGCCTCTCGTCAGAATGCGGAACCCACCAGACACATTCACGAAGGTTGGATCGTCAACAAGTCCCTCGAACAATGAAGAGGCGCCAAACCCTTTTCCGATCACACCACCCGCGAATGGGACGATTGGACCGTTATTGCGAAAATTGACAAACAGACCGCCGCCGAAGGTGCCAAACGCGTCGACTCCCGACGCCTTGAGCACCGACGTGCTCACCACGACTTCAAAATGCCGCGAAGCAACGAATCCGACGAGGCTGTCGAGCTGGAAAACGCCGACGGTTTCGCCCGTCGCATTCCACCCTGCCATCCCTCCTTCGACGACGAGTTCGGCGTGTCCGGTGCTGAAATCCGGATCCGACAGAGGCGAGCTCGTGGCCGGTGAGCGGGGCGAACCCCGTGACGCGAGGGCATCGTCGCTCGGAAGAAGTGCGGCACCCGCTTCGGCGGACAGCAATTCGATAACCGTGCGATGAATCCATCCCGTGCGCGGAACCGGCTCCATCGTTCGAGCCTGATACCAGTCGCCACTTCGCGCGAACACCTGGATGACGACGCCGGGAGGAACGGCCGCCACCACATTGCTATCCGCTCGCGGTTCCTGCACGAGGACTGAGCTTTGTATCGTCCTCGCAGCCGTCGGCGACGTTTGTGCGAAGGCGCTATGGGCTCCGAGGAGGAGGAAGACAGCGAGTACGCAGCCGAACAAGTTTCGACGCATCGACACTCCTTAGGTCGGTACGAATCAATAGAAGCGCGCCCCGAAGGCCCGGGAAATCAGGGGAGTTTGGCGGCGCTATCTCATGAATGGTGCCAAGAGCTCGGGCAGAACTCGGGCCGAAACGTCCAAGAGGCCTCTATGAAGACCTCGGGTTCGGCGCCTTTGTTCTCCCCAAGTCCCCGGCGTGGGGCTGGAGCGCGGACGAACGATCCGAATGATCTACTCGCGCAGCGCGAACGTCGCCATCACGTTGCCGGAGTTGACGATCACGTACTGCTTGCCGTCGATGGAGTAAGTGACGGGCGCGCTCATGACCGCGCCGCCGAGCGCGGCCTTCCACAGGACGGCGCCCGTGCGCGCATCGAGTGCGTGGAAATACCCTTCGCGGTTGCCGGTGAAAAGCACGTCGCCGGCGGTGGTCAGGATGCCGCCATCGGTGACGTCGTACATCTGAAACTTCCATTTCGACTGACCCGTCTTCGGATCGATCGCGATGACGGCTCCGTGCCCGACGGCGTCGGTCCAATCGTTGATTGGATACCGGCGCATCCCGGGAGCGTCAGGATTCGGCGCCGTCACCTGAAAGCCGCCGCCGTTGAAACGACGTCCAGCCTGATACGGCGTGTTTTCCTTGCGATAGATCGAGCCGTAGTTCTCCCACGCCGAGACGTAAAAGAGTCCCGTTCGAGGACTGTAGGACGGTGAATACCAGTTGGTCCCACCCTGATTGCCAGGATAGGTGGACATACCGGGAGGCTGCGGCGTCAAGATCGGCCGGCCGCCTTCGTCCCAGCCGCTCATCCAGTTCACCTTCACAAAGGGTACGCCTGACAGGAACCGACCATTCTCGCGATCGAGGACGTAGAAGTTGCCGTTGCGATTCGCAAACAGCATCGCCTTTGTCATCGATCCCTTCCACATCAAATCGGCGAGCACAGGGACCTGCACCGAGTCGTAGTCGTATGGATCATTCGGCGTGAACTGGTAATGCCACTTCAGTTTGCCGGTGTCCGCGTCGAGTGCCACCACGGAATCGGTATAGAGGTTGTCGCCCTTGCGCTGATCCGGGTTGTAGTCGGGGCCGGGGTTGCCGACGCCCCAATACGTCAGGTTCAAGGTTGGGTCGTACGAGCCCGTGACCCAGATGGAACCGCCGCCGTGCTCGTGCGCATCGCCTGACCATGTTTCGATTCCCGGTTCGCCCTTACCGGGAATGGTGTAGAAGCGCCAGGCTTCGCGCCCCGTCTTGGCATCGTAGGCTGCGATGAATCCGCGGATGCCGTACTCGGCGCCACCAACGCCGATGATGACTTTGTCCTTCACGACCAGCGGTGAAACGGTGATGGAGTACGCGAACTCGTCGTCAGCGACCTTCACGTTCCAGAGCGGCTTTCCGTTCTTCGCATCGATGGCGACAAGGTGCGCGTCGAGCGTGCCCATGAACAGTCGATCGCCGAGCATCGCGACGCCGCGGCTCTCGGCGCCGCAACATACCGTCTGTCGTCCGGAATTCGTGTACCGGTACAGCCAGAACATCCGGCCCGTCTTCGCATCGAGCGCGATGACATCGTTGGGCCGCTGCGTGAGGTACATGACGCCGTCGACCACGAGCGGTGATGTTTCCCAGGGTCCGAACACCTGGTTCTGCACCATCCACTTCAGCTCGAGGTTTTTCACGTTCGACGTGTCGATTTGCTTGAGCAGGCTGTACCGCTGGCTCATATAGCCGCCGTTGTACGTGAGCCAGTTCTGCGGCTCGTCGGCCGCGCGAAGGATGCGGTCGGAGGTGACCTGCGCGTCGAGACGATACGAGGCTGCGATCAGCAACAGTCCTGCGAAGAGTTTCGTCAGCTTCTTCACGGTTAGCGCCCTTTCAGCGACAACAGATAGCCAATCAAATCGGCTCGCTCGTCTGCCGTCAGCGTCGTTGCGTACGACGGCATCGATGAGGCCTGCACGACTTCGAACGACCGAAGATCCGCCTTGATGAGCGACACCAGTCGCGACTGTTCGTCGATGAGTTGAACGGTGTAGTAGTCCTCGTTGAGTCGCCGGCCACGAATCGTACGACCATCGCGCGTGACAGCGCGGACCGATCGATTCGCCGGGATGATCGACCCGGCCGGATCGGTCAGCGCCCGCTCCAACGACGCCGGCTTGCGCATGAGGCCAATCTCGCTGAGATCGGTGGCGGCATACGTCCCTGCGCCGTTCACCCGGTGGCATGTCGCGCATCCACCTTTGCCGGAGAACAGCGTTTGGCCGCGTGCCGGATCGCCGATCTTCATCGCTGCGCCCATCGCGTCGAAGCCGGACCGGATGTAGGCGATGAGTGCGGTCACTTCATCGGTCCGCAGCACCGAGAATGACGGCATTCCCGACGCTGGTTTGCCGGCCGCCAGCAGACGTACCAGATCCGCATCAGAGACCACGGTGGGAAACTGGCCGCGCCGTAGGTCGACGTTGGGAATCTGGTCGCCGTTCGGGCCGTGACACGCCACACACTGGCCGTAAAGGATGCCTCCGGCCGCCACCTGTGCGCGATCGTACTGACCGGTTTGGGGAGGAGCCTGAGCGCTGAGGCGGGCCGCGAGAGCGATGACAACGGCCGCCCAGATGATCGGACGGATTCCGTGCATGATGGTCGGGTTTTACCCGACCGGCTGGCGGATGTCTACAGATTTTTCACGGGCTGCCGTGAGGGATAGTGGGTGGCGACGTAATTGTCCACCAGCGCGCGAAATCCCTCGGCCAGCTCGTCGTACGTCCCGCGCAACGTCGTGAAATGCTCGCCGTCGATGAAGACGGGGCAGTTTGGCGCTTCGCCGGTCCCAGGCAGGCTGATGCCGATGTTGGCTGCCTTGGATTCGCCGGGGCCGTTGACGACACAGCCCATCACGGCAAGCGTCAGCGTTTCGACGCCTTCGTAGCGTGTTTTCCAGTCAGGCATGCGGCTGCGGATGTAGTCCTGCGTTCGCTCGGCAAGCTCCTGGAACGTCGAGCTCGTCGTGCGACCGCAGCCTGGACAGGCGGTGACGCTGGGCGAAAACGACCGGAGTCCGAGCGCCTGGAGTAGCTCGCACGCGGCATACACCTCGTCGCGGCGATCGCCGCCAGGCCGCGGTGTGAGCGAAACGCGAACCGTGTCGCCGATCCCCTCGTTCAACAGGACGCCCATTGCCGAAGCCGACCACACGACGCCCTTCGTGCCCATGCCGGCTTCGGTCAGCCCGAGATGCAGCGGCTGATCGGTTTGCCGCGCGAGCTCGCGATAAATCGCAATCAGGTCGCGCGGCCGCGAGACCTTGCACGAGATGATGATCTGGTCTTTGCGCATCCCCGTCTCCAGCGCGAGCTCGGTCGACTGGAGCGCCGAAATCACCATGCACTCGTTGAGAATCTCTTCGGACGAACGGCCGAGTCCCCGGTCGGTGTTCTCCTGCATCTTCGCGACAACCAGCTCCTGATTGAGCGAGCCGCCGTTGACGCCGATGCGCACGGGCTTGTCGTAATCGATGGCGACCTTGCAGATCGTGGCGAACTGCTCGTCCCGTCGTCGTCCGGTGCCGACATTGCCCGGATTGATCCGGTACTTGTCGAGCGTGCGTGCACAATCGGGATAACGCGTCAGAAGGAGATGACCGTTGTAGTGGAAGTCACCGATCAGGGGTGCGTCGCAGCCAGCATCGAGCATGCGACGCTTGATCTCCGGCACCGCCGCCGCTGCTTCCGGGACGTTGACCGTGACACGAACCATCTCCGAGCCGGCCTCCGTCAGCTCGATGCACTGCTGCGCGGTCGCCGCGGCGTTCGCGGTATCGGTCATCGTCATCGATTGGACGACGACCGGGGCGCCGCCCCCAACCTGGACGCGACCAACCTTCACACCGATCGTTTTGTGAATGCGAAGCGGAGAGGGCACTCGAACCATGATACCGGGTCAGGCCATCTGCCAGCCGTCTCGTTCGAGGACGCCGCGGATTTCATCCCCTCGGGCAAGTGCGAGTTCCAGCGACTCGTAGTTTTCGGCCCGGTCCATCACGCCGTCGAAAAACCATGTAATCGTGGTCTGTGTGTCGCCGGGAAAAATCGTCGCGTGCGCGGTCGCTGTGCCGCGCGTCATTCGCCAAAGGACGGTCGGGTCATTTGGGTTCAATGGGTTCGGTGGTTCAGTAGGTCCTGTTCAGTGGGTTCATTAGGTTCATTAGGTTCCTTGGGTTCACGAGGTTCAATTGAACCATGGGTCGGCGTCAACGTTTGAAGCGTTGCGAACCCATTTAGGAACCTATTGAACAGGACCCTACGACCCTGTTGAACCCCTTGAACCTTGATCAACGGATCAACAAAAGAACTAACGAAAGCAGCGCAAGCAGCCACAACGCCACCGGAACCTCACGTGCGCGGCCAACGCAGGCATAGAGGAGCGCTTGGAGAACGAACCCGCACAGTATCCCCTGCGTAATCGAAAACGTCAGCGGAATTAGTACGAGCGTCGCGAACGATGGCAACGCGTCCTCCATTGCCGCGAAATTGATGTGCCCGACCATCTGAAACATCGCGACGCCCACGAGGACAAGTACCGGAGCGGTCGCATACGTAGGCACGGATGCGGCGAGCGGTGCCACGAAGAAGCAAGGGAGGAAGCAGAGCGCCGTGACGATGGACGCGCGTCCCGTCCGGCCGCCCATTCGGATCCCTGCGACGCTCTCGACATACGCCGTGCCGGACGACGTGCCAGCGAGTCCCGCGACCAGCGTCGCAAAGGCGTCGACGATCAGGCCCCGCCGCAGGTTGAGCGGTCGGCCATCCGGCTCGGTCAGTCCAGCGGCTGTCGCGACACCGATGAACGTCGAGAGCGAGTCGAACAGGTCCGTGAACAGAATGGAAACGATCGCGGGCAGCAGGCTCAGCTGCAACGCACCGAACACGTCTAGCCTCAGCGCCACTGAGGAAAAATCGGGAAGGCTGATGATTTCCCCCGGCGGCCTCGTGTATCCGAATGCCCATGAGAGGAGCGTCACGACGAAAATCGAAGTGAGAAAGGCGAGCGGGTTCTCGCGCCGCATCAGTACCACCGCGGCGACGAGGCCGACGACCAAAAACGCAGACCTGTGATCGATCGTGCCTAGCCTCACGATCGTCCCCGCATCAGCCTCGATCAGTCCCGCATTGCGCAAGCCGATAAAAGTGAGAAGAAGGCCGATTCCGGCGGCGGTCGCGAGCCGCAGGTTTCGTGGAATGGCTGTCGCAATCCGTTCGCGCAGCGGGGTCGTCGAGATCAGCAGAAAGAGAACGCCGGCCCAGAAGACCATGCCGAGCGCCGTCTGCCACGGCACCTTGTCCTGCAAGACGATCGTGTAAGCGAAAAACGCGTTGAGGCCCATGCCGGGCGCGACCGCGAAGGGAAGCCGCGCGTAGAGTCCCATCAGCAGCGTCATGCTGAAGGCGACCAGCACCGTCGCGCTCAACACGCCCGCGAAGGGCATTCCGGTTCCGCTGCTGGAGAGGATGGCGGGGTTGACGATCACGATGTACGACATCGTGACGAACGTCGTCACGCCGCCTATTACATCGGGGCTCAGTCGGTTCAGTGGGTTCACTGGGTCCCGTTCAGTGGGTTCAAGAACAGGACCCACTGAACCTACTGAACTCACTGAACCTATTGAACCCGGTTCAGACGCGGTATCGTCCGAGCCGCGCGGCGAGGATGGCCTTGAGGTCGGCTTCCGAGCGCGTGCCGGTCAGATCGAGATCCGATTC
>Ga0070675_100000181_pt1 | contig 39301 bp, 34 predicted proteins | sample KBSM43metaG_FD_65343 | JGI IMG/M metagenome (GOLD analysis project Ga0070675, IMG submission 65343) | Miscanthus rhizosphere microbial communities from Kellogg Biological Station, Michigan, USA - KBS M4-3 metaG | ecosystem: Host-associated > Plants > Roots > Rhizosphere > Soil ... | reverse complement strand
CTTTGCGATCGGCCATGCGGGTGATCAGAGCTGCTGATCGAGCTTCTTCGTGATCTCTTCTTTCGGCACGAGGCCGACGATTTGATCCGCGAGCTGCCCGTTCTTGAAGATCAGCAGAGTTGGAATGCCGCGAATCATGAAGCGGCCGGGGACGTTCGGGTTCTCGTCGACGTTCATCTTCGCGACCGTCGCGCGGCCGTTATATTCCGTCGCGATCGCGTCGACCGCGGGCGCCAGACGCCGGCAGGGCCCGCACCACTCCGCCCAGAAATCGACCAGCGTCACACCGTTTTTGATTTCCTCATCGAAATTGCTGTCCGTAAATATCTTTACGTTCTCTGCTGCCATTCTCGTCTCCATGAATGCGGTCCAAATTGGAGGGGCGGGCCTATAGACTCGCCCCTACAACGCCGGTGGCACGCGCATATACTTTGACGTACTGATGGGCGGATGCGTCCCAGGAAAAGTCCTGCTGCATTCCAGCGAGCTGAATCCGCTCCCATGCACCACGATCACGATAAATTTCGAGCGCCCAGGCCATCGTGTTGAGGAGCGCCTGGGCTGAGTAGTCGTCAAAGCTGAACCCTGTCCCCTCGCCTGTTCGCGGGTTGTAGTTCCGCACGGTATCGACAAGCCCTCCAACGGCGCGGACCACCGGAACCGTGCCGTAACGCAGGCTGTACATCTGATTCAGGCCGCAGGGCTCGAAACGGGAAGGCATCAGGAATAAATCCGCGCCCGCCTCAATCAGATGCGCCAGCGGCTCGTCAAACCCGATCTTCGCCGCGACTCGATCGGGATGCCGTGCCGCCAGCGCAAGCCACAAGTCCTCATAACGGCGATCACCGGTGCCGAGCAGCACAAACGACGCATCCAGTCCGGCGAGCTCGTCGGCAATCCCGGCGACCAGATCGAAGCCTTTCTGATCGACGAGCCGTGAGATCAAACCGACGAGCGGCCGTTCGAGCGCCGACCGGTCGGCGGCAAGTCCGAACCGGTCGAGTAGAGCCCGCTTCGCGGTGCGCTTTCCCGACAGGTTTCGCGCGTCGTATGGCTCTGGAATGTACGGATCGCGCGCCGGATCCCACTGATCGTAATCGATCCCGTTGAGAATCCCGATGACGTCGTTACCGCGATATCTCAGGATCCCATCGAAGCCGAAACCAAATTCCGGCGTCTGGATTTCGAGTGCGTAACGGGGACTCACGGTTGTGATCAGATTGCTGAACATCAATCCGGACTTCAGATAACTGATGCGCCCCCAGTATTCCAGGGCGTCGATACGCATCAAGTCCCACCCGAAACCAAGGCGCGGTAACCAGCTCGCGTCGAAGACGCCCTGGTACGCAAGGTTGTGAATAGTGAATACGGCCGGTAGCGCTGCCAGTCTCGACGGAGCGCGGCCCGTGCGGAGCAACATGGGGGCGAGACCGGCCTGCCAATCGTGACCGTGCAAGACATCGAAACGTTCAGAGACGGATGCCGCCCACTCGAGCGCCGCAGCGGCAAGAAACGCGAACCGCTCCGGGTTGTCCGGATAGTCCTGTCCCGCCGTGCCGTACAGGAAGTCCCGGTCGTAATACGGCGGATAGTCGATGAAGATCGTGCGGACACTCCCTTGGCTCTGCCGCGCGGACCCTTCGGGTCCGCGATCGACGGCAATCCACACGCGCGCGTCGGCAACCTGTCCACCCAGCCGGACCGTTACGCGACCCTTCTCCTCGCCCGCCGTGACGCCCCGATAGCGCGGCATCACGACGTCGACATCATGGCCGAGACGCGCCAGCGCGACCGGCAACGCACCTATGACGTCGGCGAGACCTCCCGTCTTGGCAAACGGCACCGCTTCGGCGGCGACCGTCAGGATGCGCATGGAGACATTATGGCCGGCCAAAATGCCCCGCCCTCTACCTCGCGCTTCCGGCGCAGGTATGATTCTTTAGGTGGCCGATCCCGCACGTCCGACTCGTCCGGCGCGCTCCGAAACGCGGGAAGTAGCCGAACTGCGATCCGTCGGCGTGTCACATCCGGAGCTGGCGGATGCGGTGGACATGCATATTGAGTTGCTGGAACTGCATCGGCGCGTGCAGGGGCGCGTGGCCTTGCCGTGGTTCGAGCTCAATGAAGCGGTCATAAAGACGCACAACGAGACTGGCGAGCCGCTGTTGCGCTTCCAGGACATTCGTATCGAGCCAAGTGATCTGCGCCTTCTCGTTCGACAAATCGCCGACGTGCTGCGGCGCCACAGCGCGCTCGACGATGCCGACTATCAACGGATTCAGACGATCGGACGTGACCTGAACCTGCTGGAATTTGCCGAACGATGGTATCGCCGCGGCGTGCATCGACACAGCGTTGCGGCAATCGGGCTGCCCGACGACACGGCTGCGGCCGCGCCGGACGAAGGTGGCGACGAAGCGCTGGATCAGGTACTGGCTCTGGCGATGCGCCCGTGGATGACGCGCTGCGCGGAAGTGCTGCAGCAGCGCACGGAGCTTGCGTTGTGGATGCATCCGCACTGCGCGCTCTGCGGCTCCGAGCCAGATCTGTCGGTAATCACGCCGGCCGCTGAACGGCATCTGATCTGCGCCCGCTGCGCTCTGCGATGGAAGTTCGAGCCGCTGACCTGCCCCTACTGCCGCAACAGCGATCGATCGCGGATTACGTCGTTTGCAACGCCGGACGGCCAGTATCGCGTCTACGCGTGCGATCAATGCCGCAGGTACTTGAAAGCGTACGACGGGCGCCACGCGACCCGACCCGTGATGCCGATCGTGGATAACATCGCGACGTTACCGCTCGACGCATACGCGATGCAGCGAGGATATTCCTAAACGAAGAGAGGCGTGAGGTACGAACCACGGAGACACGGAGAACACGGAGAGACTTTCTTACTCCGTGTGCGCTGTGCCTCGGTGGTTCGTCTCAGTTCGCAGCGGCGGGAATGGCGGCAGGAACTTGCGCCGTGCTCTGCGAAGGTGACGTCTCGCTGGTCTGACCGAACCAGTCCTGCGCCTTGGTCGAAATCCAGTTGAACAGGTGACGCGTTTCCCAGAACCGTCCCGGGTTCGATTTTGCGCCGAGCACGACGACGGCAACCTGAGGACCGCCCTGCGGGAGTCGAAGGAGTGTCGCCAGGCAGTAGCCAGCCTTGCTGATGAAACCGGTCTTGCCCGCCTGTACGTCCACGTCGCCCTTCATCACGAGCTGGTTGGTGCTGTGAATCGTGATCTGATTCCGGCCCGCGTTCACCGTGTAATAGGGCGTCCGCATGATGCTCGCAATGCGATCGTCACCGGAGACGTAGGTGATGAGCCGCGCGAGATCGTACGCGGATGACTCGTTGTCGGCGAGCAGACCCGATGGATCGGCGTACGACGTGCTCGTGAGGCCGAGCTCCTGCGCCTTGGCGTTCATCCGGTCGATGAACCCCTGCGATCCATACGGCGAGACGCGCGCAAGCACGCGAGCCGCGGCGTTGTCAGACCCGATCAACAGCAGATGTAGCAGATCGCCCGTCGTGACTCTGTAGCCGGCGCGCAGGTATGTCGTCGACGCGGCGCGAACGTCGAGACGTTCCACGACAACTTCGCGCGTCAGGTCTGGCGAGTTCTCCAGGAAGACCACCGCGGTCATCACCTTTGTGATGCTCGCAATCGAGCGACGGCTCGTCGAATTGCTCTCCCACAACACCTTGCCGTTTTCCGGGTCGTAGATGATCGCCGCTTCCGCGCGCACATCAGGGACGACATTGCCGGTCTCGTCGAACTTGAAGCGCGGCTCGAGGGCGTCGCGAAGCGCAGCGGCCTGCGTCGCGGCACGCGCGCGCGCGGCTCGCAGCCGACGGCTACGGGCCGTTGATGCCGTCGTGGATTTCGTGGTTTTTGAAGCTGTGGTCGTTTTCCGGACAGCAGGTTTGCCAGCCGTGGAGGTCGAGACCGTCTTACGAGTGGTCGTGGTTCGCGTTGCTGCACCCGATGGCGCAGGAACGCCTACAGCAGTGATCGCTGTTAGGACACAAATGAGGCGTGCGGCCGCAGCAAACCGGACTCGGATCACAGGGAAACCCTTATATGACAGGTTGTTACGGAACGTTTCGGCATTGTAGCAGACAAACTATAGTTGGCAAGCCTGTTCTGGTCGAAACTGATGTGCCGACCGACGCCCCGTCGAGTTATGAAATCGGTCATCTCTGCCGCTCGATACCACGGCGTCGTCCAAGAAGGGTGCCACCACATGAGCCCAGGGCTGTCCGATTCTGAATATGCCGTTCTGAGACACACGATCGCCTCCCGCGGGACGACTCGCATGGTGCTTCTTCCAATCGCGATGATCGCGTGGGCCGTGCTTGCGTTGATCGTTTTGACGTTCGCCGAGGCGCCGATCGCTTCCCTTTATCCGCTTGCGGTCCTCGTCGGCGGCTTCGAGGCGATCCACGCGCTGCACGTCGGCGTCGAGCGCATCGGCCGTTACCTGCAGGTCTATTACGAGAATCTGGAGACGGGCCCACGCTGGGAAAACACTGTGATGTCCGTTGGTCCGGCGCTGCCCGGAGGCGGCATCGACCCGCTCTTCTCCGTGGTCTTCGCCGGCGCCACGTTCGTCAACGTGATCCCGGTGCTTGCGCTGCAGCCACGTGCAACGACGACCGAGCTCGCCGTTATCGGCGCCTTGCATCTTTTGCTGATCGTCAGAATTGTTCGCGCGCGGGGCGCGGCGGCGCGCCAGCGCGCGGTCGAACTTGAGACGTTCCGAGCGATCCGCTCTCAAACTCCGACCTCGAAGCCGACCGTTCCAAGTCCCTAAGGATCGCGATTTCTGACGAACTACGGAGAGATCGGCGCCCCCGAAGAAGAACAATTTCTGACTTCACGGCGTGTACGCCTTGGGGCGGCTCGACTCGTTTGGATCGACCATTTGGGATTTTGGACGTCTCCAGGATGCAACACGCCAGGTTTCGCGATGGAACATTGACCGGCGGCTCACAGCCGGTGGTGTGCGGAGCCGATCGAGCCAGTTTCCCAACGTTCCAGGCGATTGCCACCCGGTTGAACGCCTCACGCACACTACGAGCTCGACGGGCATACTGCTTGCAGCCCAGACGCATCGGAGGTTCGAGTCATGAGTCTGGTGCGACTCCTCGGTTTCCGCACACTCGCTTGCGGGTGCGTCATCGGCCGGTATCGCGAACTCGCCACGAGCCGCGAGTTGACGTACATCGAGGAAAAAGGACCGGCGTGTGAGATGTATGGGCATCGCCGCAATCACACGATCGCGGCTGACCGTGCGTCGATCGCCCCCGAGCCACTGAGCGCCGTTCGCGTCAGTTAGCGTGGCAGTCCGCGACCTTTGTCAGGCGTGTCCGCGAAATCTGGAAACGGGCACCTGACAAACTCCGTCGCGCGCTCGCCATTGATAGTGCAACATCACCAATTACAATCCGGGGTTGGTGATTCGCCTTCCCAACGTTCACACAAAATTTAAGGTTCGCAGCGCGACGTTTCGGTTCTATCTCGGCGACTCGCTCGACGTGCTGTCGCGCATGCCCGCCCGGTCGGTGAACGTCATCGTGACTTCGCCGCCGTACAACCTCGGCATCCGCTACCGCACATACGACGACACGATGCCGCGCGAGCGCTATCTCGAATGGACCAGCCGATGGGTGAAGCTCGCGGCGCAGACGCTCGGGGAAGATGGCTCGTTGTTTCTCAATGTCGGCGGCAAACCGACCGATCCATGGACGGCACTCGACGTGGCTCAGGCGGCGCGTCCGTTTCTAAAGCTGCAGAACACGATTCACTGGATCAAGTCGATCGCGATCGAGAAATCGCTGGCCGGAGCACGGGCAGGACTGGAACAGGATCTCGCGGTCGGCCACTACAAGCCGATCAACAGTGAGCGGTTCCTGCACGACTGCCATGAGTTCGTGTTTCACCTCACGCCCCAGGGCCACACGCCGTTGAGCCGCCAGGCGATCGGTGTCCCGTACCAGGACAAATCGAACGTCGGACGCTGGCGCGCGGCGGCCGGCGACCTGCGGTGTCGCGGCAACACATGGTTCATTCCCTACGACACCATTCAGAGCCGAGACAAAGAGCGGCCGCACCCCGCTACGTTTCCGCCCAAGCTTCCTGAGATGTGCCTTCGTCTTCACGGCGTCGAACGCATCACCACCGTTGTTGATCCTTTCCTCGGTCTTGGATCGACGGCCGTGGCATGCGCGCAGCTCGGACTCGACTTCATCGGCATCGACATGGACGAGGGTTACCTGAACGAAGCCATCGCGCGGGTCAGAGCCGCCGAGTGAGGCTAGCCGGTTTGCTTATCCGTTCTGTTGTGTCGATGCGTACGAGTTATGTAAGCTTCGGACGTGGATTTGCGGCAGCTGGAGATCATCCGCGCCATAGCCGACACGGGCTCGTTCACCGCCGCCGGCGAGAAGCTGCACGTTTCTCAATCGGCAATCAGCCGACAGATTCTGCTGCTTGAAGAGGAGCTCGGCGAGCCGGTCTTTCACCGAATCGGCAGACGCATCCGTATCACGCCGGCCGGCGAAGCGCTGCTGCAACTGAGCCACCGGGTCTTTCAGGATCTGCAGGAGACCGTCACCGCGATCAGCGAAAAACAGGAGTCGCTGCGTGGAGCGCTGCGCCTGGTTGGAGGAATGACGGTCTGTCTCTACGTATTTCCGACGCTGTTGTCCGAAGTTCGACGTGTTCACCCGAATCTCGATCTCAAGGTGACCGTCGGAAGCACGGAACGTTCGATAGCGATGCTGCGTTCAGGCGCGGGTGATCTTGGTCTGCTGACGTTGCCGATCGACGCGTCCGATCTGATCTCCGTCCCGGTACTGGAAGAAGAACTGCTCGTCGCGACTTATCCCAACCACCCGCTTGCGATGAAGCGCCGCATCGCTCCGACCGATCTCAACAAGCAGCCCTTCATCCTCTTCGAAACCGGCTCGATCACGCGGCGTATCGTCGACGACTTCTTCTCGCGCGAACACATCGAAGCGGAAATCGTGATGGAGACCGAGAACGTCGAAATCATCAAGGCGATGGTTCGCAGCGGGCTCGGCATCAGCATCGTGCCGTGGCAGGCGGTGGCAGGCGACGTCCGAGCGAAGCAATTGTTTGTGAGCCGCATAGCCGGTCATTCGCTCGAACGGCAGTTCGGATGGCTCTATCCAAAGATGACGCGGATGCCGCGGTCGGTGTCCGAAGTCCTTCGAGTGTTCGAAACCGTACGGCCGAGGCTGGCTGCCGCCGCGCAAGCGCCCAAGAGCCTGTGAGCTAAGATCGCCCCGGCATGGATCATCAACTGCACGTTTCGGACAGTCTCGAACGCGTGATTCACATTCCGTTAACGGAAGCGGAGTGGCAGGCGTTTCTGAGGACGACGCCGAAGCCGGTAGACTGGCTTCGCGAGAAGATCCGGGAGGCGATTGCGAAATCCCAAAACCCAAATCCCAAGACCCAAATCCCAACCTCTTGAGGCAGGTTTGGGATTTTAGAGCTTGGGATTTGGGATCTGGGATTTACCTGAGATCTACTTCTTCGCAGTTTCCTGCGGAGTCGGCCGCAGCGAGTATGACGTCCGCGACCACACTTTCACGCCATCACGCTTGGTGACGACTTCGATTCGCCGCGTCCGGCGCAGTGGGTCGGGGTTGCTCGAATAGAACCCCAGCACGTAGTAATCGCTCGTCTCCGCGTCGATTCGCTTCAGCGCTTTGTCGAAGTCGTTCTGATTGACGACGGCAAATCCGCCGGTCAGATCGGCGATGGTGCGGAGGCTGTCGACCGTCTTCGACACGTAGCGGTCCCATTCAACCGGATCCAGGTTCTCGCCGATGTCGCTGCCCGCGACGAGGCCGCGCGGGTCGATGGTGTAGAGCGTTGCGTTCGCGCGATTCGCGGCGCGCGTTACGTCCGCCATGTCGCGCACCAGCTCTGCGTCCGCAAACTGCGAACCCTGCGGCTGCAAGTTGGGATCGACGCGTCCGTTCGCGCTGACGCAGTTCGACTGGCCGCTGCTGCTGTCGCCGCTGCTCCCGGAGTCGTCACATGGACCGAGCTGTTCCTTCAGGCGCGACTTCTCGAATGGGTTGAAGTCGTACCCGCTGCTGACCCAGAGGACCGCCTTGCGGCGGTTGTGCAGCTTCTCGAGATTCGACATCAGCTGATTCGCCGTCGTGAAGGCGACGTGTGCGCGATACCGCAGCTCGACAGGACCATCAGCGCCCTCCTGCCCCTTGATGATCTCGGTCGGTTTCAGGCCATTGCCGCTGATCCGGTTGATCGCGTCATCGAGCAGCGCGCGGTCGTAGGTGAGATCGATCGAAATCGAGGACGTGCCCGTGCTGACCATTCCCCACATGTCGCCGTCATGGATCAGGTTCTTCAGCATCTTGCGGAAGATCTCGCGGATGCGTGGCGTCTGCTGAAAGTCCATGTGGAGGTCGTCGACAAACAACAGGAACACGCGGCCCGCCGCGTCGTTGGTCGGACGCGCCACCGGCAGAATGATCCCTTCCTGAATCGGTGCGGGCGGCGGCGCGAGCGTGTTGTATGCACGGCCCCCGTGAATCAGCACCATCGATGCGAGTTCCTGCTTGACGCCGTCTTCGAGGACGTCGAAGTCCGTTGGCTTGAGGTCGGCGATGAACTGATCGTTCTTGGCGTCGCGCACGATCACGTCGGTCGTGACGAGCTCGGCGGTCGCCCGGAACGTCGGCGTCTGCTGCTGCTGCTGTTGTTGTTGTTGTGGCTGCTGCGCCGGAGGTTGCGCGGGCCGGGCCTGAGCGTATACGGCTGCGTTGCCCATCCACAGCGCAAGGATCGCCACCACGAGCGCAAAGGCGCCCGCCACCAAGAACTTAGCGGTGTTTCGCATGGTGCATAGTATAAGACACCTTCTGTCTATGCATCTTGCGATTGGTTCAGATCACGCCGGCTTTGCCTACAAGGAAGCGATCAAGGCGATGCTAGCGTCAGAAGGCCATGTAGTCAGGGATTTTGGGACCAATTCGGAAGCCCCGGTCGACTACCCCGACTTTGTGCGCCCCGTGGCGGAAGCGGTCGCCAGAGGAGAATTCGAACGGGGGATCGTCCTCGGCGGCTCAGGTAACGGCGAAGCCATGGTCGCCAACCGCATCTGCGGTGTCCGCTGCGGTCTCTGTTGGACCGAACAGGTCGCAATCTGGAACCGCTCCCACAACGACGCCAACATGCTGTCGCTCGGACAACGAACGATCACCGAGGCTCAGGCTCTTGCTATCGTACGGATATGGCTCGTGACGCCATTTGAAGGCGGGCGCCACATCGCGCGCATTCACAAAATCGATCAGCCGTGCAAATAGGTTTCGTCGGACTCGGCCGCATGGGCGGCAACATGACGCGTCGTCTCGTCGACGGCGGCCATGAAGTCGTCGCGTGGGATCAAAACGTCACCGCGGTTCAAACGATTGGACGAAGCGGGGCGACGGGCGCCGCCTCGATTTCCGATCTCGTGTCGAAACTCACGCCGCCGCGCGCCATCTGGGTGATGGTGCCCGCGGGCGATCCCACCGAACAGACAGTCACGGCGCTTGCAGAACACCTGCAGCAAGGCGACACGATCATCGATGGCGGGAACACCCATTTCAAAGACGACGTTCGCCGTGCGTCCACACTTGCGCGACGCGGCATTCACTATCTCGATGTTGGTACAAGCGGCGGCGTCTGGGGCGCCGAGCGCGGGTATTGCCTGATGATCGGCGGGCCTGAGCATGCCGCGACGCGGTTGATCCCTATCTTTCGCACGCTTGCGCCCGGCCAGGGACAGATTCCTCCATCGCGTGGACTCGACACCTCGAAAACAACAGCGCACGAGGGGTTCCTGTACTGCGGGCCTTCCGGTGCCGGCCATTTCGTCAAAATGATTCACAACGGCATCGAGTACGGATTGATGCAGTCTTTCGCCGAGGGGTTCGACATCCTCCGCAATGCGTCGGCCGAGACGTTGCCGGAAGAACATCGTTACCATCTGAATCTCGCCGCGATTGCCGAACTCTGGCGGCGCGGCAGTGTCGTCAGCTCATGGCTGCTCGATCTCGCCGCGCTTGCGCTCGCCGCCGATCCGCAGCTTGGGCAGTTTGTCGGAAAGGTCGCTGACTCCGGCGAAGGTCGGTGGACGGTTGATGCCGCAATCGAAGAAGAAGTGTCTGCCGATGTGCTGACGACAGCGCTGTACGCGCGGTTCCGATCGCGACGCGATCACACGTTCGCGGAAAAGCTGCTCTCCGCGCTGCGTGCGCAGTTCGGCGGCCATGTCGAACCGCGCTGATCCGTGCGTCTTCGTCATCTTCGGCGCGTCCGGAGACCTCACCCGCAGCAAGCTGCTGCCGGCAATTTTCAACCTGTGTGAAGAAGGCTATTTACCGGAGGAGTTCGCGATCCTCGGCATCGCTCGGCCGAAAATCGATCAGGCCGAGTACCGCAAGCAGATGCGCGAGCAGGTGCGGCAGTCCGAAGGCGAGCCGCTCGAACCTGCGAAGTGGAGACCCATTGAAGATCGTCTCTACTACGTCTCCGGCGAGTTCGACGATCCGGCATTATTCGAACGCGTGAAGCAGACGCTGGCGGCAATTTGCCAGCAGTATCGGATTGCTCCCAATTTTTTGTTCTATTTCGCCGTGCCGCCCGACCTCTTCGGACTGGTCGGCGATCAGCTCGCGGGCGCGGGTCTGCTCAACGAGAGCGACGGCTGGCGTCGCGTCATCGTCGAAAAGCCGTTTGGATACGACCTGGACAGCGCGCGCGCGCTCAACGCGGAGCTGAGAAAAGGGCTGCGCGAATCGCAGATCTATCGGATCGACCATTACCTCGGAAAGGAAACGGTCCAGAACATTCTGGCGTTTCGGTTTGCCAACGGAATCTTCGAACCGATCTGGAACAGACGCTACGTCGACTCCGTACAGATGACGGTGGCCGAAGACAGCGGCATCGGCAAACGAGGCGCGTACTACGACAAAGCTGGTGCGCTGCGCGACATCGTGCAGAACCACATGTTCCAGGTGCTCACGCTCATCGCGATGGAGCCGCCGATCTCGTTTGGCGGCGAGGATGTGCGAGACGAGAAGGTGCGCGTCCTGCACGCCGTGCCACCGCTCACCCGTGACGACGTGGTGCGCCACGTCGTGCGCGCCCAGTACGAAGGCTATACGTCGGAAGCCAATGTCGATCCGAAGTCGCGTACGGAAACGTTCGTGGCGATGCGGGTTTTCATCGACAACTGGCGATGGGCCGGCGTGCCGTTCTATCTGCGAACCGGTAAGCGGCTTCCGCGGCGCGTGACAGAAGTGGCCGTGGAGTTCAAACGCGCCCCGCTGATGCTCTTCCGGGATACGCCAGTACGCTCGCTCAGTCCGAATACGTTGATTCTGCGGATTCAGCCGGACGAGGGCATCTCGCTCTGTTTCAACGCGAAGGTGCCGGGCCCCTTCAAACGGCTCGAGACGGTAACCATGGACTTCAGCTACGCGAAATATTTCGACGCGGAGCCGGCAACCGGGTACGAGACGCTTCTGTTTGATGCGATGACCGGCGACCAGACGCTATTCCACCGCATGGACATGGTGGAAGCCGGATGGCAGGCAGTCGCACCGATCCTCGAGGAGTGGAAACGCGATACGCGTTCGCGCATTCCGACCTATCCAGCGGGATCATGGGGACCGCCGGAGGCGGACGTGCTGATCGAGCGCGACGGCCGTGAATGGCGCAACTGACAATCGTCGCCGACAAAATCGCCATGTCGGAGACGGCGGCGGAACGCGTCACGCGGCTCGTCGAGACCGCCATCGCCGCACGCGGTGTCGCAGCGGTGTCGCTGACCGGAGGAACGACGCCGGACCTTCTCTATCAGTTCATCGCCGATCGGAGCCGCCCCTGGCGCGATCGGATCGACTGGGCGCACGTGCATCTGTTCTGGAGCGACGAACGCGAAGTTCCACCCGACCACCCACAAAGCAACTTCGGCCTTGCCAATCGGCTCCTGCTGCAACACGTGCCCGTGCCCGACACACAGATCCATCGAATGCGGGGTGAGCTACCCGCGTCGGATGCCGGACCTCTGTACGACGCGCTGCTTCACGCGCGACGCGCCCAGATTGCCGGGCCGTTGTTTGACGTCATGCTGCTGGGGATTGGCGCGAACGCGCACATCGCGTCGATCTTTCCGAATAGTCCGCTGTTGATTCGCGGACCCGAAGGGTCCGCGACGCACGCGACCGGCCAGAGCGGCGCGGACCTTTCAGGTCCGCGAGAACCCCTCGCCACAGGCGTCCATGTCCCCGAGCTCTCGCAATGGCGCATCACGATGACGCCGCCCGCACTCATGGATAGTGGCGCGATTATCGTGATCGCGAGCGGATCGTCGAAAGCCGACGCCGCTGCCGCAACGCTGGAAGGTTCTCTCGACGTCGAACGCTATCCGGCTCAGTTGTTGCGCGCTGCCGGTCACCACGTCGAATGGATTATTGATTCAGCGGCGTCTGCTCGATTGCGCGCCGTGCCGCCCGCGTGATCGCCATCGTCGCGACGAACGTGGCAATCAGACCGACGATGAGCAACGCGTAGTACTCGGGACCGCGGGGCGGCGCGATACCCGCGGCAATCTTCGCGACGTCGCCGACAACCTTTCCGTAGTAGGCGTACATGATGATTGTCGGCATCATGCCGAAGCACGCGAGCCAGAAGTCGCGAAGACGGACGCCGTAGACGCCGAGCGCGTAGTTGAGCAGCACGTAGGGCACGACTGGTGAGAGGCGAAGGAGAAACTGCACCCATGCGCCCTCATGTGCGACCGCCCTGCGGACAACATCGACGCGCCGATCCCGCAGAATCCATTTCACGAGGCGCGTACCCGAAATCATGCGTGCGACGCCGTAGGCGGCCGTCGCGCCCAGCGTCGCGCTCACCAGCACAAGTACCGAGCCCTTCCAGACACCGAAGAGCGCGCCTGCGGCCACGCTGAGCACAAACGCCGGTGCGAGCGTGACCGCGGCGGCCACATACAAGAGGATGAAGAGCAGCACCCCCCACAGTCCCAGCTCTCCGACGCGCAGCAGCACGGCTGCGAGCCAGGACATCACGATTCCGGAGCGCGCTTCTTCGAGCGACGCCGCCGCTTCGCGAACACATGCGACAGGCGCTGCAGCGCTTCGGCTGCCTGTTCGAGACCTGCCGTGATCTCGTCGGCATCCGTCCACGCCGCGGGATTGAGCCGTTCGGCGAGCGCAAAGAGCGCCTGCTGCCGTTCGGGATCCGGCGCGCGCTGAGGAATCTTCTCGCGGACCGCGGTATACCACTGCGACAGAAACGCGATTTGCTCGTCCGGGGTGGCGCCTTCGATGGTGGAGGGAACGGTAAGACGTGGAGTCGGCGGCGGCGGCTGCTGCAAGGGAGCGCCTTCGACCGCACCTTCGCCCCCTGGCCGCTTGCGTGGGCGCCGGGGCTCGGTCGCGGTCTCGATCACCTGCTGGTTGTGAAAGACCGCGTTCCAGTCGAATTCGATGTCGGGATGCTGCGCCTCGATCTGCTTGAGCACGTCCGCCTCGAGCGCTTCGCGCCCGACACGAACGCCTCCCGGCGTTCGAAACATGTAGAGGATTCGCGATCGCTGGCGGTTGCCTTCACGGGACCAGTGCATCAGGTACGTGGTCTCGTATCCGCGCTTGTCGCGGATCACCCGCAGGAACGGCACGGACGGTTACTTGCGCTTCTGCGCACGCGCGGACGAACTCTTTTTCGCTGGAGACCGCGACGGCCGCGACGCCGGCTTGCGCGATGCCGCGCGGCGCACCGCTGGACGGGCGGTTTTCTTTGCCGCCGTTTTCCGGGCGACCGGGGCGGCGGCGCGCGCTCGCGTTTGAGCCTGGCCGTTCGGTCCGCCAGTCCTCGCGGGTGCCGCTGCCGCGCGACCGACAGGAGCCGTTTTGAGTGGCTTCAACTCCGGCTGCGCCGACTTCTGAACCAGCGTAAAGCGAAGCTGATCGCCGATCACGTGATAGGCCCAGATCTCGGAAACAGGAATTTGCATGTCCTGCACGAGCCGCCGGGCGACATCGATCATCGAATTGGGGACGTACAGATGGAAGGGCGTTCGGAGCCTCGAAAACGCCGCCCACTGCGACATCGCCTCGAGGTGGTTCACCGACTCGGCGGTTTCTACCTCAACGACGCCGAGGATCTTGCGCCCACGGTCGCTTTGCAGGACGAGATCGGGAAACCACGGCGGCGGTCCACCGACGGGAGCCGTCTGCTCAGTGCCGGGGTTGATGGCGACGTCGAACTTTCTCTTATATTTCGCCTGAAGCAGGCGGATGATGCGGTCGTGCTCGAGCTGCTCCCGGACTGGCCGGACGAGGATTGGGCTCACACAACCTCCGTACCCATAGACGTTCCCGCTGCAGATCCGGCGTCCAAAGTGGCTGAATATAGCATAATGGCGCCGGTGTCTTCTCCTGCTGACAACCCGGAAACCCCTCCGCGCATGCTCATCGTCGACGATGACGTAAGCGTAACCGATACATTTTCGCGAATGCTTCGTCTCGAGGGATATGAGGTTTGGGCTGCCCTGTCAGCCGATGAAGGGCTCAGCCTGGCCCAAACTCATCGGCCCCATGCGGTGATCCTCGACCTCCGGATGCCCCTTACCAGCGGTCTCCAGTTCCTGCGCGCTATCCGAGCCATTCCCGGGCTGACAGCGACTCCGGTCGCCATCGTAACGGGCGATTACTATCTGGACGATGCACAATCGAACGAGATTCGAGAGCTTGGCGCCGAGCTTCGCTATAAGCCGCTCTGGCTCGAAGAACTCGTCACGCTCGCCCGCGAGTTGCTCAACTCTAACGGGGCTTAGGGCGGAGCCCTGAGCGTTGAGCCGCTTTCTCAAAGCCTGCCGTCGCGAGCCGGTCGACGTGACGCCGGTGTGGTTCATGCGGCAGGCGGGACGCTATATGGCGGAATACCGCGCCATTCGCGAACAGCACTCGCTGCTCGAGATCTGCCGGACACCCGACCTGGCCACCGAAGTCACGCTGCAGCCGGTCAGACGGATCGAAGTGGACGCCGCGATCCTCTTTTCCGATCTGCTCCTGCCGCTCGAACCGATGGGATTGCCGTTCGACTTCGTCAAGGGCGAAGGGCCGCAGCTTGAACGACCGATCCAATCACCGTCGGATATCGACAAACTGAAACTGTTCGAGCCACGTCAGGCGCTTGCCCACGTGCTCGAGACGATCGAGGTTGTCAAAGAGGAACTGCGCGGTCGAGTTCCACTGATCGGCTTCGCGGGCGCGCCGTTCACGCTGGCGTCGTACGCGATCGAAGGTGGCCATTCCAATAACTTCGCCCGAACGAAATCGCTGATGTACGGCCACCCTGAGGCGTGGCATCGCCTCTGCGACCGTTTTGCGACCGTCATCGGCGACTACTTGAACGCGCAGGTCGACGCGGGCGTGAACGCGCTTCAGATATTCGATTCCTGGGTCGGCACGTTGAGCGCGTCCGATTATCGTGAGTTTGCGCTCCCGCATTCGAAGAAGATCTTCGATGCGATCGCAGGGCGCGTGCCGGTCATCCATTTCGGGACCGGCACCGCGACGATGTTCCAGGAGTTGCGTGAGGCTGGCGGCGATGTCATCGGTGTGGACTGGCGTGTGCCGATTGACGAAGCGTGGGAAGACATCGGCTTCGATCGGGCCGTTCAGGGGAACCTGGATCCGACGCTGCTGCTCGGCCCACCGCGGCGCATGCTGGATCAAGCCGAAGACATTCTGAAACGTGTGGCCGGCCGACCCGGACATATCTTCAATCTGGGCCACGGCATCCTTCCCTCCACACCGGTCGAAAACGTCCAGATGCTCGCGCAATTCGTTCATCGAGCTTCGCGGAGGTAGCTTTCCCGGGTGATCGAGTGCGACGTTGTAGTCATCGGCGGAGGTATCGCCGGTCTGGCGGCAACCTACGAACTGCGGCGGCGTGGTGTCAACGTTGTGCTCGTCGAATCGGGCGAGCGGCTCGGTGGTGTCATTCGCACCGATCGGTTCGATGGATGGGTCATTGACGGCGGCCCCGATGCGCTGCTGACGCAGAAGCGCGCGGCCGTCGCGCTCTGCGGCGAGCTCGGTCTGACCAATCGCCTTGTTTCGACGCTGATGCCGCGGACCGCGTACGTCCTGCGCGGCGCACGCCTGCATCCGATCCCTGAGGGCTCATTTCTCGGCTTTCCAGTGCGCGCCAGGGCGCTGGCGGCGTCCTCGCTGTTCTCGTTGGGCGGCAAGCTCCGAATGGCGTGCGAAACAATCATTCCGCGGAGTGACGATGACGAGGATGAGTCGATCGCGTCGTTCGTGCGGCGGCGGTTCGGCCAGGAAGCGGTCGACTACCTCGCCGAGCCGCTGCTGGCAGGAATCCACGCGGGCGACGTCGAACGCTTGTCGATTCGAGCGCTGTTTCCGCGACTCGTCGATGCCGAGCGACAGTCGGGGAGCATCATCCGAGCGTTTCGCGCGCTGCGGATGCGCCCATCAGCGCAGGGCGCGTTTGTTTCCCTGCCCGGTGGCATCGGCGAGCTGGTCGATGCGCTCGTCGGTGCGATTCCCGCAGGCACAGTGATGACCGGTGCGCGCATTACCGATCTGCGGCACGCGGGAACATTCATGCTCGACACGCCACGAGGTCAGGTCGCCGCGAGAGCGATCGTTCTCGCCGTGCCGGCGTACACCGCCGGCGGCATCCTGCGAGGCATTCACACCGGGCTGGCGGGGCTTTGTGAGGAGATCTCGTATGCCTCAACCGCCACTGTCGCATTTGGATATGAGCGCAATCAGATCTCGCATCCGATGCGCGGAAGCGGGTTCGTCGTTCCCCGCATCGAGCGTAGTCCCCTGCTGGCGGCCACCTGGGTTACGTCGAAATGGCCGCATCGCGCCCCGGACGGCCACGTGCTGCTTCGCGCATTTCTCGGCGGCGGCCGCGATCCGCATCGATTGGATCAGGACGACGGGGAATTGATCGAACTCGCAGGGGCGGCGTTGACCGAGGTGATGGGTATCTCGGGACCGCCCCTCTTCTCGCGGTTGTATCGATGGACGCGGCAGAGTCCCCAGTACGAGGTCGGTCACCTGCGCCGGGTCGCCGCCATCGACGAGCACCTCGCCCGCTTCCCGGGTTTGTTCGTCACCGGCAGCGGCTTTCGCGCGATCGGCATACCCGACTGCATCGCTGATGGCCGCGCAACGGCCGAGCGTGCGGCGCGGTTCGTTGCTGCGCGCTGAATTGCGAAGCCGTGTCAGAATCGTCGGCAATGTCTCTCCGACTCACGCTTGTCGCCCTCGCGCTGCTCATCGCTCCAGCCGCCGCACAACAACGTTCGCCGGGCGCGCTGACACCGCAGATTGAATCCATTCTGAAGGGCATCAAGGCCGCCGACAAAGGCCTGCTCGCGGTGTCGGAGGAGGACGGCCGGTTCCTGCGCGTGCTCGTTGCGACCCGCGGCGCAAAGTCGGTGCTCGAGATCGGTGCTGCCAGCGGCTACAGCGGCATCTGGCTCGGCCTCGGCGCTCGTGAGTCGCGGGGGCGCGTCGTCTCGATCGAGTACGATCCGCAGCGCGCGAAGGAAGCAGCCGCAAACATCCAGAAGGCGGGACTGACGGATGTGGTGCGCGTCATTCATGGCGACGCGTTCAAGGAGATTCCAAAGCTGCAGGGCACGTTCGATCTCGTGTTCCTCGACGCGTGGAAGCCGGACTACAAACGTTTCTTCGACATCGTGTACCCGCGGCTCGACCCGGGCGGCGTCTTTCTCGCGCACAACGTTGTCAACAAAGCGTCGGAGATGGAGCCGTTCCTCAAGGCCATTGAGAACCATCCGGGACTGTTCACGTCCGTCGTGTCACCGGGCTCCGAAGGAATGTCTGTCTCCTACAAACTTCGGTGAAACCGGTCCATCTCATCGGCGTTCCGCTCGATCTCGGCGCCGGACGGCGTGGCGTGGACATGGGACCTTCTGCGTTCCGCATCGCCGGCATTCGCGATCAGATTGCCGCGCTCGGGCGGCCCGCGATCGACAAGGGCGACCTCCCCGCACCTATTCCCGAAACCCAGCGCCCGGCTGACGCGCACAAGAAATACGTCCGCGAGATTGCCAAGGTCTGTCAGAAGCTGTACGACCGCACGTTGAAGTCGCTCGACGAAGGCGCACTGCCGCTCGTTCTCGGCGGCGATCACAGCCTGGCTGCGGGATCCGTTGCCGCGAGCGCTGACTGGATTCGCCGTACGGCGTCCAAGCCGCTGGGCCTTATCTGGGTTGACGCGCACGGCGACATGAACACCCCTTCGACAACCGAGAGCGGCAACGTGCACGGGATGCCGCTGGCGGCGCTGCTCGGCCAGGAGCCTCTCGAGCTCGCGTCAATCGGATCGATGCCGTCGGTGCTGCCGCAGAATACGGTGCTCGTCGGGATCCGCAATCTCGATCAGCGCGAGAAGGATCAGATACGCGCGTCGGGTATTCACGTCTTCACGATGAAGGACGTCGATCGCGACGGCGTCGCCACGGTGGCCGAACGAGCGTTGACGCTCGCGTCACGTGACACCGGTGGCATTCACGTCTCCTTCGATATGGATGTGTGCGATCCGTCCATTGCGCCGGGTGTCGGAACGCCCGTGAAGGGCGGATTTGATTACCGCGAGGCGCACATGATCATGGAACTGGTCAACGATTCGGGCCAGCTCGTGGCTCTCGATCTCGTCGAGGTGAATCCCACGCTCGATATCCGAAACACGACCGCGGAATTTGGTAGTGAACTGGCGCTGTCGGCCTTGGGGAAAGGAATTTTGTAGGGCCGGCTGTAGCCGGCCCTCTTTCTATTTCGTTTCCTTGAAGATCAGTTCGGCATCCGCTTTTACGCGCACCAGCACGGGCATCGCTTCGTAGCCGGCGTACTTCGGTGGCGTTTTCCACGCCGCGGCCACCTGGTCGACGGTCTTGCCAGACCGCTTCCCCTCCTGCACGGCGCCCACGAAGTCCTTCACGTACGAGATGAACTCGCGAAGATCGGCGCGCGTCGTCGTGGTCTCGTTGTGCCCGTTGACGATTTTGTCGACGTTGTTCTTGTCGGCAAAGTCGGCCGCCTTGGTCAACGTGTCGACATAGCCGACGCCGGTGCCGCCGTTATTGGAGTCCATGCCCGGAAGCCCCTTGTTGGCGAACACATCGGCCATATGCAGCACGCGCGCCGCCGGGAAGAAGACCATGGCGTCGCCGTTGGTGTGCGCCCGCCCGAAGTAGTGCAGCTCGATTCGATCGGCGCCGTTGCCGATCATCATCGTGTCCTTGAAGGTCCGCTTGGCCATCCCCACACCATTGTGCTGCGTGAAGATGTTCGGCGGCGGGCCGCCCGCGGGCTGCGCGACGAACGACGCCGGCCGCATCGCTCCCATATTCGTCTTCGTGTTCTCCTGGACGATGATGTCCACGTTGGCCGGGAACTCCACGTTGCCACTCACGTGGTCGCCATGAGTATGGGTGTTGATGATCGTCGTGATGGGCTTGTTGGTGATCGTCTTGATCTTGTCGAGCAGCGGCTGGCCCCATCCGGGATTCTTCGTGTCCACGACGACGACGCCGGTTGCGGTGACGAAGATTGACGTGTTGCCGCCGCCACCTGCCGCGAGCGCGTTGAGGACATAGAGGTTGTCGGCCAGCTTCTCCACCTTGATTGCCGCGGCCGACGGCTTGGGCGGCGCCTGCTGCTGTGCCGCCACCGCGATTGAGAGCACGCCCGCCATCAGCACACCGCCTAGTACGATCCGTCTCCTCATCGACTGTCCTCCGTAAACGATGCGGCATCATACGCCGCCGGAATGGCTCGCGCCACCTATGGTTCGCCGGGCAGCGGCGGGGTCGTCACCGGAGGTCGGCGGTGATGTGTGGCCTGCTCGAAGGCGTAGCCAAGGGTGAGCAGTTTTCCTTCCGAAAACTGGCGGCCCAGGAACTCGATACCCACGGGCAACCCCTCGGGAGTGAATCCGGCGGGCACCGAGAGCGCCGGAAACCCAATGAGCGGCGCGAGGCGGCGGTTGTTGCCCAGATCGCCGACGCCAGCGGGATCCGCGATCGTGAGCGCATCCGTGGGGATCTTTCCGGGTGGGTAGTCGAAGGTGGCGTGGACAATGGCATCGACACGGAGGTCTGCCATCATCTTCAGCACCGTCAGCCGCAGCTCCTCGCGGCGCTGAATCACCGTCAGGTTTCCAGGGTCGCTCGTGGTCTTGCCGATGTTGGTAATCAGGCGCGTCGTGCGTGAAGGCACGACTTTACCCGTCAGCAGGATGTCCCGCAGCGTCTTCAACGGCGCGCCGGGGTGCGCGGCCAGATAACCGTCAACTGCCTGCTCCGTCTCGTAGACGTTGTCGGTGTACAGCTTGTCTACCTGCTTCAAAATCTCCGGAGCCGGAATTGGATCGACGATCTGGGCGCCCTGCGCCTGCATCGCTGCCACCGCGCGGTCGATCACGGCTCGAACTTTCTTGTATTCCTCCGATTGCGGGTCGGCTTTCGGATCGAGCGGGAGCCGCAGTACGCCAAGCCGTGCGCCCTTAAGTCCATCACGTTTCAAGAAGTCGGTATAGCTGGTGGGAACGTGGCCCTCGGCGTACGCGGTCACCGGGTCGTTCGGGTCGTATCCCGCGATTACGTCGAGCATCAACGCGGCGTCGCGCACAGTGCGCGCGATGGGGCCGAGCGTGTCCTGCGTTGGCGTCGCCGGCATCATGCCGAAGCGGCTCACCAGCGGCACGGTCGGGCGAAGACCAACGGCATTGCCATGCGCGGCGGGGCCGCGGATGGATCCCCCCGTGTCCTCGGCGATTGCCAGCACGGCAAAGTTGGCGGCAACGCCGACACCGCTTCCGCTCGAGGACCCCGCGGGGCTGCGCGCCGGATCGTACGGATTGCGCACGATGCCGAATCCAGAGCCGACGTAGCCGGCGGCGAACTCACCCATGTTCGTCTTGCCGATCACAATCGCACCAGCCGCCCTCAGCTTCTTGACAACCGTCGCATCGCGGCGAGGAGTGAACTGTTTGAAGAGAATCGAACCATAGGTGGTCGGCATATCGCTCGTCTCCACCTGATCCTTGACGAGCACGGGAATACAGTGCAGCGCACCCTTTGGGCCGTTCGCACCGGATACCGCGTCGAGCCGATCGGCCTCGTCGAGCGCGCGACGGTTGACGGTCTGCAGCGCATTGAGCATCGGTCCCGCGTGATCGTACGCGTCGATGCGCTTCAGGTACTGCCCGATCAGAGCACGACAGCTGACGTGCCCGGCCATCAGCTCTCCATGAATCTGGTCGATCGTGGCTTCCTGCAAGTGGAACGGTGCCTGCGCACGGGCTGGCGTGGAGACGAGGATGAGTGCTCCCAACAGTGCTATCGCGTTCAGAAGCCTATTGGCCATGGCGGCATCTCTCGATCGCTTTCCACCGACTGCGTCCGGCGAGTGTTATCGGTGGGGTCCGGCTTTAGCCGGACTGACTTGTCAACATCTCCTCGATTTCGTCCATCACGCGATTCATTTTGTGCATCGTGAAGTCGAGCGGTTCATCGGTCGTCATATCGACGCCCGCATTCTTCAATAGTTCGATGGGGTACTTCGACATTCCCGAACCGAGAAATGTCAGATAGCGGTCGCGCGCAGACTCGTCTCCGGCAAGGAGCTTCTCGGACAGCGCTTCCGCGGCCGTGAATGACGTCGCGTATTGGAAGACGTAGAACCCGATGTAGAAGTGCGGAATGTAGCTCCACTCGTGCTGGACGTAATCGTCTACGACACACACATCATCGGCGTGACCATAATACCGGCGAGTGATCTCGAGATACAGACGACTGAGCGTCTCACCGGTGATCGGCTCTCCGCGCTCGGCGATCTGATGCATGCGCAGCTCGAACTCCGCAAACTGTGTCTGACGGAACACCGTCGCCTTGATGTTCTCGAGAAAACTACCGAGCAGCGATAAGCGCGTCGCCGTATCCGTCGTGTTGCGGAGCACCCGGTGAATCAGCAGCGCTTCGTTGAACGTCGATGCCACTTCCGCGACAAACGTCGGGTAGTTGGCGAGCGCGTAGGGCTGGTGGGTGTTCGAGTAATAGCTGTGCATCGTGTGTCCGAGCTCGTGGGCCAGCGTGCTGACATCGTTGTACTGCCCGAGGTAGTTCAGGAGCATGTACGGATGGACATCGTAGGCGCTTCCTTCGGAGTAGGCGCCTGAACGCTTCCCTGTTGTGGGGAAGAAGTCGATCCAGCGTTCGTTGAAGGAACGGCGCACCACATCGCAGTACTCACCGCCCAGCGGCCGCATCGCGTCGAGGATCTGCTGCTGGGCCTGTTCGGGTGAAAACGTCATTTGCACTTCCGCCACCAGCGGCGCGTACAAGTCGAAGTACCGGAGTGAGTCGGAAATCCCCATCATGCGACGACGCAGCTTGAGGTACCGATGGAAGGACGGCAGCCACCGGTTGATGCCGTCGATCAGCCGGTGATACACGGCGACCGGAATGTTCGGTCCGTCGAGCGCTGCTTCGAGGTGCGAACCGTACTTGCGGGTCTTGGCGTACAGCGCGATCCGCTGCACGTTGGCGTTCATCGTCGTTCCGAACGTGCGCTGGAACCCTGCAAGCGAGGTGAAAAATGTCGACATCGCCTTCTGGCGATCGCCGCGATTGGGCAGCGTGCGCAGCTCGGCGTAGCCAGACGGATCGACACGCGCCGTGCGGCCGTCGCTGAGCGTGATGGTGGGATATGGAAAATCGGCGTTCGTCAGAATGTTGTAGATGTTGTGTCCCGATGCGGCGAGCGGCATCGCATCCGCCAGAATCTTCTCTTCGCTGTCCGACAGCGTGTGCCTGGCTCGACGCACCAGGTCGTGCAGATAGAACGAGTAGATCTGCAGCCGCCGCTCCGCCTCGATGAACCGCTCCAGCGTGGCCAACCCGATGCGCAGCAACTCCGGATCCACGTACGCGGTCTGCGCCTTGAAGTCAGCCGCGAGCTGCTGCATCTCCTGCTGCATCCCCTGCGGACGCGCTTCCCTCGTGTCCTGATCCGCCAGCATCCCGGCATAGACCGAGAGCCGAGTAATCTCCTTGTCGACTCGGAACATTTCGTCGAGCGCATCGGCCAATACCTGCGCCGACGATCCGAGTCGTCCCTCGAACCCGCGCAGCCGCGGAAGCTCCGGTGCTATCGCGTCTTTCGCCGCGCGCCAGGCTGCGACATCGGGATAGATGTCAGCCAGGTTCCACTTGTATTCCTCGGCTATGGCCGATCGATCTCGATCCTGTCCCGCCGTCAACGTCGTCATCGGCAACTCGCTTCGCTCGTGATCAGGTATCAGGTTTCGGGCGTAATCCCGCTGTGAAGTCTGATACCTGTATTCAAACTGCCAGTGTAGTTCACCATAAGATCATCCCCGATGCCGCGTGCGCCGCTCCCGGCCGACTGGGCCGGTCTCACCGATGAGGAACTGCTCAACCTTCGACTGTGCGATCTCCCGCTCCGGATCGAGAACGAGCTCGCGGAACGCATTGAACAGCTCCGGTCCGAACTCTCGACGGCCGGACTGCTCGCCAGGATCCATTTCTACTTGTCGGACGAGTGGTTTACGCCTGACGGCGCCACGACCATCGCGATCCCGTTCTATCTCGCGCATCCTCGCCTCGCGAAGCTCGAAGAGGCGCAGATGCTGGAAGTGGAGGGCGGCGAATACGAGTGGTGCATGCGCATTCTGCGCCACGAAGCGGGCCATGCGATTGACAACGCGTTCAAGCTGCGGCTGCGGCGTCAGCGTCGCAAAGTCTTTGGTTCGTACAAGAAGCCGTACCCCGAATCCTACACGCCGCGTCCCTATAGCAAGAGCTTCGTGCTCCACCTTGATGCGTGGTACGCGCAGAGTCACCCGGATGAGGATTTCGCCGAAACCTTTGCCGCATGGTTGACGCCGAGTAACGAATGGCGCCAGCGGTATGCAGGCTGGCCCGCCCTGAAAAAACTCGAGTACATGGACGCCGTGATGCGATCGCTCCGCGGCAAACCGGCCCGGGTCGACAATCCAGACGAAGTCGATCCCCTCCGGCGGCTGCGGAAAACGCTGCGCCAGCACTACCGCCTCAAGCGGCGCCACTACGGTGTGGATTACCCGAACTTCTACGACCGCGATCTACGGCGCCTCTTCTCTGATGCGCCCGAGTTCGCCGGCAACATCACCGCCGCGCAGTTCATCGGCCGCATCCGCCGCGCGACCCGTCGCGTCGTTGCCGAATGGACGGGAATCTACCAATACACGATCGATCAAGTCATCGAAGACATGATCGAGCGATCGCGCGAGCTCAAGCTGCGGCTCGCGGTTCCCGAAGACCAGGCGAAGCAGGAGTTCACGGTCCTGCTGACCGTCCAGACCATGAACCACCTCCACAGCGGCGGGCACCGGCTATTTTTGTGAAGCGGCGCATCCTCGCCCTCGTCCACGAGCATCTCGTTCCGCCTGAGGACACGGCCGGCATCGACATCCTCGAAGCCGAATGGAAGATGGAGTACGACGTCATCGAGACGCTGCGCGAGCAGGGGCACGAGGTGCGTGTGCTTGGCGTGCATGACGATCTGGCGGGCATCCGTCCAACCGCCGGGTTCTTTCAGCCGCATATCATCCTCAATCTGCTCGAGGCGTTCGCCGGCGTCACGACCTTCGATCAGAACGTCGTCAGCTATCTCGAGCTGCTTCGATTGCGGTACACGGGCTGCAATCCGCGCGGGCTGATCTTGGCGCGCGACAAAGCGCTTTCCAAGAAGCTGCTTGCCTATCACCGTATTGCCGTTCCCGACTTCACGGTCGTGCGATATGGGCGCAAGCCGGTGTTGCCGAAGAAGATGCAGTTCCCGCTCATCGTGAAGTCACTCTTCTTCGAAGCGTCAGCCGGCATTTCGCAGGCGTCGGTCGTGGAGAACGCCGAGCAGCTTACTCGACGCGTGCAATTCATCCACGAAAGCCTCGGCACCGCCGCGATCGTCGAGCAGTTCATCGACGGCCGGGAGCTCTATGTGGGCGTCCTCGGTAACGAGCGCCTCGAGGTGCTGCCTGTCTGGGAGATGTCGTTCGCGAAGATGGCGGAGAACCGGTGGCGCATCGCGACCGAACGTGTGAAGTGGAGCACCAGGTACCAGAAGGCGAACGGCATCATGACGGATGCGGCGCAACTCGACGCATCTGCGATCGCCCATATTCACCGCATGGCCAAGCGTGCGTACCGTGCCCTCGACCTGAATGGGTACGCGCGAATCGATCTGCGGCTCGACGAACAGGGCCGAGCGTACGTGCTGGAGGCGAATCCGAACCCGAACCTGGCGTACGGCGAGGACTTCGCGGAGTCGGCCGAGGTTTATGGTCTGTCGTACGAGAAGTTGCTCGAGCGGATCATCACGCTCGGGCTCCGCTGGGAGCCCGAGCGCACGGGATAGATAGGGCCGGCTCGAGCCGGCCCCCACGCTCCTAGTTGGTGCGAATTCGGATCGTTGCCATGACGTTAAAGGGCTCGCCCGGGTACAGTTGGCGGTTGCCGAGCGACGATGTCCAGTACTCCCGGTCAGTCAGGTTGGTGAGGTTCAACCCGTACCGGATGCGACCCCGCGTGTAGGTCACGCCGGCATACAGCAGCTCGTAGGCGCTGAAGCCGACGGTGTCCGTGTCGTTGATGTACTGATGCGACGCGACCTGTCCGCCTCCCATGACTGAGAACCCGTTCTGCCAGACGTACTCGCTCGAGACGTTCACCGTATGACGTGGGGCGCGGCGAGGAATCTTGCCGGACAGATTGACGCCCGCGTTGGTGAAGTAATCGGCGAACACCGCTCTCGTGTAGCCGTATCCGAGGTCGAGATTCAGGTTTGATGTCGGCCGCCCATGAAGTTCCGTCTCGAATCCACGAGATCGGAGCTTCCCGATCTGATCGAAATTGCCTCCCCCGATGGATCTGGCGACATTGCGTTTTTCGATCTGGAACACCGACGCCGACCATTCGAGGCGCTGCTGGAAGAGACGCAGGCGCTGGCCCGCTTCGTACAGCTCACCGTATTCGGGCTTGAGCGGCGTTCCGTCTGCCTGGATGCTGAAGTTCGGCCTGAACGCCGTTGAGTTCTGGACATATAGGTCAACAATCTTCACAGGCTGATAGACGACACCAACACGATATGTCGCCTTCTCCGACCGAGCGCGCGTCGGAGCCACCTCCGTCTCGATGCCGTTCGCAATCGGATTGTTGTGATTGGCGCGCCGCACCCTGTCGTACCGGCTGCCGATCACGACCTTCAGCGTTGGAACGACGGTCATCGTGTCCTGGAAGAAGACGCCGTTCGTTGTTTGCGCGAGATAGTCGTATCGGGTCAGGGGAAATGTGTGCACGTTGACCGGCACATGGGTTTCCACGGGGTTGAACAGATCGACCGGTGTGGTGTTGTAGTTCGCGGTACCACGGCGATCCGTCCGGTTTCCATGATCCTGGTAGTCCCAACCCGCGAGCAGGTTGTGATCGAACCCGAGCCTGAGGATCCCGCTCACTTCCGCCTGGTTCATCCAAGTTTGACGATGGTGCTCGAAGTAGAGGAAGCCGCGATTGACGCGGCTCGGCGGCGTCACGTCGAGCGATTCCGTCGTCCAATATTCGTCATCGAAATCGCGGTAGCCGACCGTGTCGCGAAACGCCACGCCGCGCGCAAACATCTGCGAAACGCTCAGGCGCACGTTGTGATCGACCGCGAGCCCGAAGTCCTGCGGCGTGTTGTAGCGAACATCGCGCGCGACCTTCGGGATCACGTCGGTCCCGTCGCCCTGGACGGCGCGCGACAACGGATCGCCGATCGCCGTACGCTCCGGACTCGGGACGAAGCCGCCAGTGAGCGGGACAAGAGGAATTCCGGCGTCGCCACTGACGCGGTTCCGGTCAAACATGTACCGGAAGTCCAGTTGTGACGCGTTGGAGAGGCGCCACATCAACGACGGGGTGGCATTGAAACGCTTGTCGGCGTCGTGCCGGAAGTTGTCGGCCGATTCCCCACCCATGTCGAAGCGGTAGAACAGGACGTTGCTGCGGATGACGCGACCACCCGCACCAAGGGCAGCACGATACGTGTTCCACCGGCCGCTCGCCCCAGAAAAGTCGTAAATGGGCTCCGATGTCGGCTTCTTCAAGACCAAGTTGACGGCAGCGCCCACGGCGTCTCCGCCATACAGCACCGATTGCGGTCCCTTCAACACCTCGAGCCGTTCGACGTTTGCGAGCTGCGTGTTGACGCGATTACCTTCATTGCGGATGCCATCGACCATCTGCACCGAATCGCTGAATCCACGGAACGTGAAGTATTGATAGACACCGTACTGCTTGTACGCGCTCACGTTCGAGACATGCTGCAGCGCAGAAACGACGTCGTTCAGCGCATGCGTTTCGATGAACTCCGAAGAGAGCGTGTTGACGGTGAGCGGCTGATCGCGGAGCGGCACCTTGATGCGCCCGATTGTCGGCACCGTCGCCACCGCTTCCACGGTGACGTTCTCACTGAAGGGAGCGACATCCAGTAGCGCTTCGATTGTTCGGCGGCCGGCCGCGAGGGTCAGCGACTGCGTGTGCAACGTGAAGCCCGGCGCCGCGATGTCGATCCGGTACTCGCCCGGCGCAAGGCTGTCGAACTGGCAGGTGCCACTGGCCCCGGTCAGTTCCGTTTGCTGATTCCCTGACGACAGGTGAGTCAGCACGACGGGCGCGCCCACTACGGCGGCGTGATCCGGATCAATAACTCGAATCTCGAGCGACCCGTTTTGCGCTGCGGCGGGCGCGGCCACACATAGCGCGAGCGCCAGAACAGCGAGTGACACACGAACAATGCTCATCAGCGAAGCCCCCGGACGCGGGACCTTATCTTGGTGACTCAGGTTCGACAACTGAAGTCTTTCGGAATTTTTTGTCAGGAAGTGCGTCGAGCAACGCATGTCGAGCACGAGATCGCGTGTGGATATGACGGACGAGATTCTTTAGCGAGACCTGAAGTGTCTCTGACTTCTCCGTAAGACTGGCGGGGCACTTGCACCCTTCCATCACAAACACGGAGGTTTAATATGCGCAACCCGACAGTCTGCGCGGCGATTTTTGCCCTGCTGCTCGGCGCCGGCACGGCATCCGCGCATCACGCGTTTTCGGCCGATTTCGATCAGAACAAACCCGTGACGCTCGAGGGGACGATCACCAAGGTGCAGTGGACCAGTCCTCACGTCATGACCTATATCGATGTGAAGGACAACGACGGGAAGGTCACCAACTGGAAAGTGGAACTGGGAAGCCCGACACAGCTCACCAAGGCTGGCTGGACTCGAGACATGCTGAAGGTTGGCGAGATGATCAACCTGCAGGGGTGGCAGGCGAAGAACGGAACCAATTTCGCCAACGCCGAAGAGGTGACGATGGCGAACGGCCAGAAGCTCTCGGCAGCCTCGTCGTTCAAGCATGAAGGTGTGGCGACGAGTGGCAGCAAGACGCCAAAGCCAGAGAGTAACGAAAAGAGCACCGCACCGAAGAGCACCGCACCGAAGAGCACAGCACCGAAGAGCACAGCACCGAAGAGCACCGCACCCAAATATTGAGAGCGGTTGCAGAGCCTGGCGAGCGGAAGCCGTCAGGCTCTTGTTCTGCCTGACGAAAGATTCAGAAACTCTTCAGTCGCATTCATCGTTCCTTCCTACTAAGTTCCTACTCCGGCGTTTCGATGCACCTGCGGAAGCTCCTCGACTGGAAAACCGTTCTCATCTATCTGCATCGGTGGATGGGCATCGTCCTCGGCCTCGTCTTCGTCGTCTGGTTCATCTCGGGCGTCTCGATGATGTACGTCGGAATGCCGCGGCTGTCGGTCGCAGAGCGACTCGGTCATCTGCCGCCGTTGAATCTTTCGACCGCCCGCGTGAGTCCTGCCGAAGCTGCGGCCCGCCATCAGCTCCTCGGACGCCAGCTCAAGATCGAGATGTACTTCGACGGGCGGCCGATCTACCGCATCGACGGCACAACGAAGGTGTACGCGGACACCGGCGACCTCGTACCGGGCGCTTCAGAGCATGAAGCGATAGCCCTGGTCCAACGCTGGGTGCCGCAGTACGCATCGACGGTGAGCTACGACGGCTACGTACCGAATTCGGATCAGTGGACCCTGGGCGAACGGCGCGGCACGCTGCCGCTGCACCGCATCGCCGTTGGCGATCCGGCAGGCACCCATTACTACATCTCAGAAGTAACCGGCGAGCCGACGATGAAGACGGATCAGCGCTCGCGGGTGCTCGGCTACGTCAGCGCGGTCCTGCACTGGACCTACTTCACGTCGTTCCGTCGCAACCAGCCGCTGTGGCTGCAGAGCGTCGCGTGGGCGGCCCTGCTCGGCACGTTCATGACACTGGCGGGCTTCGTCGTCGGCATCGTGCGCACCAGATACCCGCGCCACTATCGGATGCGTTCGGGACCATCGCATTCACCGTACGTGGGATGGATGAAGTGGCATCACTACGTCGGCCTGATTTTCGGGATTGTGACGATGACGTGGGCGTTCAGCGGAGCGATGTCGCTCGGCATGCCGTTCACGTCGCTCCACAACGCACCGCCGACCGACGCCCAGAGGAGCGCGGTTGCCCGCTCGCCCCTGGCCATCAATCTGCTCACGGTCGATCGGATGCAGCGAGCGCTTCAGGTGATCGGCCGTTCGTTCGCGCCCAAGGAGATCGAGGTGCTGCAGTTCCAGGGCGAACCGTACTTCATCGCGTCGCGTCCTCCGGCTCCGTACTCGTACGACCAGGAGATCGGCTCGAACGACGAGCGCAGCCAAAGCCAGCCACGCGCCGAGCATCTCATCGTCTCGGCGCTCGAACCGGAACGCGGTGCGTTCCGCCGTTTTAGCGACGACAGCATGTGGACGATTGCGAAGGCGGCGATGCCTGGCGTTCCCATGCGTGATGCCGCCTGGCTCACGGCCTACGACTCGTATTACTACGATCAGTACGGCAACAGGCCGCTGCCCGTCCTTCGTGTTCGTTACGACGACCCGCGTCAGACGTGGCTCTATATGGAGCCGAGCCGCGGGACGATGCTGAAGCAGGATGTGGGCGGGCGCTGGAACCGGTGGCTCTACCACGGTCTGCACAGCCTCGACTTCCCGTTTCTCTACAATCGCCGGCCGCTCTGGGACATCGTGCTGATTGTGCTCAGCGGTGGCGGGCTGGTCCTGAGCGCGACGACACTCGTGCCTTCGTGGCGACGGCTGGCGCGGCACGCGAGGCGCCTGCGGAATGTTCGCGTTGGTCAGCGAGGTGTCAGAGAGACGGTCGGAGCCGGCCTGCGATCGCCTGCCGGACCGACCCAGTCTTCGACCTGACTGTCGGCATATCGCTGGTGCGCCTTCCACACGATTTGCGAGGCGGCAGGATTTCTCGCAAAGAACACGAACTCGCCGACCTCGCCCGGCTTGATCTCCTGCTTCCAGGTAATCGACGCAATCCGATTCCCTTCGCGCTTTGTCTCGTAGGTAAAGCCCGCCGGCGCCAGCACGCCCGTGACGGTGACAGTCGTCGGCACCTCGAGTTCAACCGACACGGTCGGCACATTACGCTCCGTCGGAACACGCACGGTGTAACGCTCGGCCATTCCCGCCCGCGACTGCTGCGGCCAGACTGTGACGTGCGCGAAGGCTGTTTCCGCGAACAATAATGCCGTCGCCGCGATGACGATAAGAGTTCGCATCATCAGAACCTCGCCCTTAGTCCGAACTGGAACGACCGTGGTTCTGCAACCGCGGTGATCTGGCGGAAAGTCGCCGAAGGATTCGACGGATAGGCGCCGGCACCGAATGTCGTGTTCCTCGTCACGACATTCACCCGATTGGTGAGGTTGAACGCTTCCGCGATGGCCTCGAGCTGAAACCGCGAATCGATCCGCACAGTCCGGCTTCCCCGCAGGTTCAGCGTCAGAAAGTCGTTGCCGATCCCCGAGTTGCGCGCGATGAAGGTGCCATTCACAACGGGCCGACCGGCGGTTCCCTGAACCGTCGTGACCCCGGACGTGATGTTCAGCGGGAGCGCCGAGTAGGCGTGCAGCACGCCGCTCACTTGCAGTCCGTTCGTCACATGCTGCCAGAAGGTCGCCGCAGCGGCAGTTGACGTGCGAGCTGTGGCCGTAATCGCCAGTCGTTGCCGCTGATCGTCGTCGGACCGGCCCCAGTCTTTCGACAGGTCGAACGGATCAATTGGCGAGCTGAAAAAGAATTCGCCAACGTTGTTCATCGACTTCGAGAGTGTGTAGGACACTCGGTACTCACCCCACCGCGCCGGCCGCTGCAGCAGCGAAAGCTGGAGGCCGTGATACGTCGATTTGCCGACCGACGAGTACTGGCTGTTGTTGCCGTAGGTGGGATTGGGCCGGCAGCCATTGTTGGTGCCCGATGCGATGCATGTCGGCACGTTCTGATTGACCGACATCAGCAGGCCCACGCCGCGGAGGTACTGATAGCCGACGTTTAGCGTCAGCCGATTGCCGATCTGGCGCTCGACTTCGACACTGCCCTGCCGCGACGACGCGTTCTGGAGATGCCTATCCAATGTTGTGAGGTTAATGAGCGTGACCGACGGGACGGCCGACAGAAGCACATTCGGGAACGCCGGCGCGCTCGCCTGACCCGGCGTGAGGCTCACGTTGATCTGGCGAAGGTTCGTCAGGTCGGTCGTGTTGCCGGCGGACAGTAATGCGTTCGCGACGGCTCTCAACGGCACGCGGTCATAGAACACCCCCGCATTGACCCGGACCACCGTTCGGCCGGATGCACCCGGTGCCCAGGCGAGGCCAACGCGCGGCGACACATTGTCCGTATCGGTGGTCACCGTCTCGAGAAACTGCACGTCGTAGCGGAGCCCGTAGTTCAAGGTGATGTCTCGCCCGAGCTTCCACTCGTCCTGCGCATACACGCCGGCGTTAGAGTTCTGCTGCGGCACACCGGTGACGCCGAACGTCTGTGTAAACCCGGCGTTGTTGTAGACGCCCGCAAGACAATTCTGCAGCGAGGAGAACGTGTAGCTGCCGGCGGCAGACCGTGGAAACGTGATGCGATTGCCGTTGTAGAGAAAATCTACACCGGCTCTGATGGCATGCGCACCCGATTGGCAGGAGACGTTGTCGATAATCTGCAGCATCCGGTTGAGGCGGGCGGTCGGGCTGCTCGACAACCGTCCAAAGGTCGCTACCCCCGCGATGCTGACGGCCGGCCCCACGGTGTCCGTCGGCGGCGCCTCCAGATCGCTATAGGCGAACTGCGCGCGTGTTTCGTTCACGATCCTCGACGAAAGGCTTCTGGTATTGCTGAGGGCAACCGTGTGATCGATGTTGTCCAGCGCCGCCGATGCGCTGGGGGCGTTCAGTCCGCCGGCGCCCCGTGCGTTCTCCGAGTGAACGTCATAGGCGCTGTACCGCACGGTAAACAGATCCGAGCCACCGATCTGATGATCGATGCGCGACAGGACATTCGTCGACCGTACTGGATTCTGATACAGGCCCGTCGCCACAAGCGGACCGCGGTACCCGGTGGCCGCGAGCCCGCCGTTGATCGCGAGCGCAACGTCAGGCGCAATCGTAACCACGCCGGTTTGATCGAGACGTCGACGCTCAGCGTTGGCGAAATAGAAGGTCCGATCGCGAACCAGGGGACCGCCGGCGCTTGCGCCATACTGCCACTGCTGCATCGGAACCGTGGATCCGGTGAGTGGATTACGCGCATTCAATGCGTCGTCGCGCAGGTACACGTAAGTGTCGCCCTGGTGACGATTGGTGCCGCTCTTCGTGACGATGTTCAGGTATCCACCGAGAGCACGGCCCAGTTCCGCCTGAGCACCTGACGTGATCACCTGGAACTGCTCAACGGCGTCGACGCTGTACGTCATGCCGCTCAATCCGGCTGCGTCGTCGTTGGCGGACAGACCATCGACGACGAAGTTGTTCGACAGGTTGCGCTGGCTCGCGACCGAAAGACCGGCGCCCGCCACCGCGGACGTCTCCGGGAACAACTGCGTGCTGCCCACATTTGCGAGCGATACGCCGGGAATCGCGAGCGCGAGGTCCAGAAAATTCCGGCCGTTGAGCGGCACGTTGCGAATTTCGTCCTGCGGCAGCGTCCCCGCAATCTGGGTGCGAGCCGTATCGAGCACCGCGGCTTCAGCGCTGACGGTTACCGTCGCGGTGACCTCAGACAGCGTGAGGGCGACCTGCAGATCCACGGCGCCTCCAGCCGTCAGTGCCAGTCGCCGGACGGCATCCGCAAATCCTGCTTGTTGCACGGTTACTTCATACGTGCCTACCTTCAAATAGGGGAATCGGAAGCGCCCGCCTTGATCGGTTGCGGCATGCGCCGCAAGATTCGTGTCTGCCTGACGCGCAACCACCTGCGCGCCGGTGACAACGGCGCCGGACGGATCGACGACACGGCCGCCAACGCTGGCGTACTCCACGGACTGCTGCGCAGCCGCGCCGCCAGCGGATATCTCGATGACGATAGCGACAAGGATCGCCGCCACACTTCGCACGGGACACCTCCAAGGGAACGAACACAGCACCAACCGCATTCCTGGAGAAAGCGTCGGTGGGATCCGCCTTCAGGCGGACCGTTGAAGCGAATTGGAGCGCTTACGCGCGAGGTGGTGGAGGATCGGGTGGAACGGAGCGGAATGTCATCGTCGACGTTGCATCAATCGACGCGGTTGGAGTCGCTGCCGGTTCGGGCGCCGTGGTGCTCGACGGCATGAGACCTGCAGCCTGAAAGAGCGAACCCAGAGTCGCTAACGTGTCGTCGGCACTTCCGATCAGACAGATTCTCGTGCCCGGAGCCCGTCGATGGTGCATCGGGCAGATCGCGTGGTCGCCGTGCGTGCACGTACACTCCGCGGTTGTCTCTTCGTGTGCCGCGGCAAGAAGCACGATCGATGGAGAGGTTAGCAGCGCGACCTGCATCGCCAGCCACAAGGCCGTGAGGAATACGCGCGCTCGACGAACGCCAGCCATCTCAAGCTCGAATGTAGTGCCGGCGTGAGGGACTGTCAACTTCAGCGGCGCCGACTAGAAAGTCAGCTTCACCCCAAACTGCATCTCCCGAGGCTCCTTCGCACTGAAGATGCGTCCGAAGTTCGGCGTGCCGAAGATCCGGTTCGGCACGTCGAAATTTGCGCGGTTGAAGAGATTGAACACCTCCCAGCGCGCCTCGAGCTCACGGCCGCCAATACTCCACGTGCGCGCGAAGGCGACGTCGGTCGTGCTGAAGCCCGGTCCGATGACGCTGTTCCTCGGTGCGCTGCCGAAGGTAAATGCCGCGGGCAGCGCGAACGCTGACGTGTCGAACCAGCGCTCGGGCGTGCGCTCACCAGCAGGAAGATTTGGATCGCGGAGCTGATTCGGACGCTGGGCCGGACCCGCGCCGATGTTCGCCTGATCCACGCCAAGGTTGACGGTGAACGGCGCGCCGGACTGCGCCAGGAATACCGGACTGATGCGCCACCGACTGATCACCGCCGATACGGCACGCCCGAGCCGCGGCAACGCCGGCACCTGATAGGTCGCGCTGGCCGCAAACACGTGCCGGTGATCGAAGCTTGAACGCGCCCACTCTCCGCTGTCGCTGAAGATGTTCCGCACGTTCTGCGGCACGTTCGCTTCTGATTCGGTCGGCCCCGGGTTCGACGCGTCGTCTTTCGACGTCGAGAGCGTATAGCTTACGGTGTACGAGTAGTTGTCGCTCAGTCGCCGCACGGCACTGAAGGTCGCCGCGTGATAGATCGAACGGCCGTCGAAGCGAATCGACCGGATGCCGCCAAGTTGCGGAATCGGCCTGCGCGTCTGAATCGCACCAGGACCGGGCTCCGGGACGTTGCGGACGGTCGCGTTATCCGCGCCGACCGTCCACGATCCCATGTAGTTCACTTCCGCCATCGTCAACCTGTCGAGCTCGTACTGCACGCCACCGCTCCATGTCTGCGTATATTCCACGGCGTAGTCGTGGTCCATGATCGTCGGACTCACGACACGCGTTGGATCGGCGGTCAGCATGTTGCGCGTCTGATAGAGCGGCGTACGAGTGTCGACGGGAACGTCGACTTCACGCGTAAAGAAGAACGGAAGGTTGCGGGCGAACGCGGTCTGCACGCTGTACGCCCACTGATTCAGAAAGATGCCGTAGCCACCGCGGACGACCGCACGCTCGTTCGCCAGCGAAAGCGCAAACCCCGTTCGTGGCGCAAGCCGCACGGGCGAGTGGCGCAGTAGACCTGGATCCCAACCCGCGTCAGCCGAGGTCACGTACGGAAGCGGCAGCGACGACAGCAGCGGTCTGGCTTCGTCGCTGATCGTGCCGCTGTCGTCGCTCGCGATCACGAATCGGCGGCCGTCCAAATCGACGGATGACAGCCGATTTGTGACATCGTGCATGTGCTGGTTGTATTCGTAGCGAAGGCCCAGGTTGACGGTCAGGTTGCGCCGCACGCGCCAGTCATCCTGCGCGAACAGGTGCACCCAGTTGGTGCGTCCATCCTCGCTGCCCCGCCCGATTCCTGAGACCGCGCTGGTCGGATACCCGAGGAGAAAATCGGCAAACGCGTTGCCTGTGAACTGCCCGGTATAGTTGAACGCCCCGCGCGCATTGTCGGGTTGCTCCGGCCGGAACCGCAGATGGAAGAAGTAGGTCCCGAACTTCAGATGGTGGGCGCCGCGATCCAGTAGCAGGTTTTCATACAGCTCGAAATGTTCGTTGCGCCGGTAGACGAACGACGTCGGATCGCCCATCGTGCTGAAGAGGCCGGCGGTCGACATCTGCGGATAGCCGACGTCGCGCGGATCGCGCGTCACACCTTCCAGACCCGTCTGCCCGGCGAAGTCAACGCCGCGGTTCTCGCTCACCTGTCCGCCGCTGACGCGCAGCCAGCCACCCCGCAGCTCGTTCATCACCTTCGAGCCGAAGACGTGGGTATGACTGATGCCGATATTTCGCGCGCTCGTGCGAACCTCGCGTCCAAACCCAGGCACGAGCGTCTCCTGCAGGGTGCTCGTCCCAAACGGCTGTCGATCCTTTGCGTCGAACGTGCTGAACCGAGCGAACAGCTGGTCAGCCATCGCAAGACGTCGATCGAGTCGAAAACTCACCTGATCGACGTTGTTTCTCTGCGTGCCGGTCGCGGTCAGATTCTGAAAGGCCGCATCAGCGGTCGGCAGCGGCACATGACTGAGAAACGCCGCCGCAATCGGATCAATCCGTGCTGCGGGGATCCGATTCTGCGGGAACGGCACGCACCCCCCGGCCGCCGTGGGATCGCAGATTGGACCGAGCGACGAGAAATCTCCTGTCCGTACCGCCGCCGATGGAACCGAGAACGTCCGCGTCAGCGCGCGCCGGATGCGCTGCCCTTCGTAGCTGGCGAAAAAGAACGTGGAGTTGCGAACAAGAGGGCCGCCGACCGTGCCGCCAAACTGGTTCTGCCGCAGCGGCGGCACCGGCTGATCCTTCGGGGCGAAATAGTTATGGGCATCGAACCGATCGTGGCGCCCGAAGTCGAACACGTTCGCGTGAAACGCGTTGGTGCCGGTTCGCGTGGCGACATTGATCAACGCCGACGCCTTGCCGCCGAACTCCGCCGGGTACTGCGACTTCTGAATCTTGAACTCCTGGATCGAGTCCACCGACGGATTGATCACGAGGTTGTTGAAGAGTTCGTCGGTGACCTTGAAGCCATCGAGCAGATAAATGTTGTGCCCCGATCGCTGTCCGCCGACGTTCGGCAGCGGTCCGGCCTGCTGCAGCGCGTCGCCGCGCGTGCCGCCAGGCGGCAGCACCACGCCATCGCTCAGTTGTGCGAGCGTCAGGAAGTTGCGGCCGTTCAGCGGAATCTGAACGACCTGACGATTTTCGATGACATCGCTGATCTCCGCGTTCGTGCGGAGCAACGGCGGATCGCCGGTGACGACGACGTCCTCGGTGAGCCCGCCGGGTTCGAGCTCGAAATCGATCGCGACCGTCTGGCCGAGCCGAAGCATCAAACCGGAACGAATGATGCGCCGGAACCCGGTCAGGTCGGCCGTCAGGTTGTAGGTGCCGGTTCGCAGCGACGGGAAGAAATAGCGTCCCTCGCCATCGGTGACATGCTCGATGCGCGTACCACTGTCGAGGTGCTCGGCCACAATCGTCACGCCGGGCAGCACGCCGCCCTGCGTGTCGCGCACCACGCCAGAGATTTCGCCGGTGTCGGTCTGCGCGGCAGCCGGCTGCACCAGTACCGCCAGCAGAACCGCCGCAAGCACCAAACGCATGAGCCCAGACATTTTAGAACGACGTCCAAGTACACTGGCGGGTGGGTCTGGTACGAGGAGGTTGTCATGCGCCACTGGCTCGCACTGGTTCTTTTCGTTCTTCCGCCCTCCGCCTTCGCACAGCCCGCCATGCCCGCCGATTACCAGGCGGTCCTCACCACACTGGGCAAGCAGGGCGACTTCAAGGAAAACGTGCTCCGGGTCAATATCCCCCGCAACGATTTGCACGTGGTCATCGATGGCGTTGCTACGCCGACGCCATTCGGCTTCGGTGGATGGCTGGCGCTGACCAAGGGAAGCGGTGGCATGGACGTCATGATGGGTGACCTCGTCCTCACCGAGGACGAAGTGAATCCGATCATGTCTGCGCTGCTGACGAACGGGCTCGACGTCACGGCGCTCCACAATCACTTCTTCTTTGATACTCCCCGCATCTACTACATGCACGTGCACGGGCACGGAACGGCGGCGGACCTTGCCGCGAAAGTGAAACCCGCACTCGGGTTGATTGGGATCAATTCGACCGCTGATCGTCGAGGCGGCCCATCGGGGCCAATTGCGAATGGCCGTGAGATCACGGGGCCCCTCGACAGCGCGGCGCTGGCGAGGATCGTGGGTTATCAAGGTGAACTAAACGGCGCCGTTTACAAAATCACGATCGGACGGCCGGATATCTCATTGAAAGACAAAGATGCCGCGATCACGTCGCGCATGGGACTCAATACATGGGCAGCTTTCTACGGCAACAATTCCGATGCGGTAATCGCCGGCGACGTGGCGATGCTCGACTACGAAGTGACGCCGGTGCTCAGAGCGCTTCGCGCGAACGGCATTGATGTCGTCGCCATCCACCACCACATGACGGGAACCGATCCGCCAGTCTTCTTTCTGCATTACTGGGGAAAAGGCACCGCGCAAAAGCTGGCGACCGCGTTCCGCGCAGCGTTGGACCGGACCGGCGCCCGTCCGAAGGCGACCGCCGCGCAACGTTAGTGCCCCGTGACGCCGGGCTGATCTACGCGGCGGCATTCCTCCGATCGTCATCCGTCGGTCTCATCGGCGTCGTTCTCGCTATCGCGCTAACGGAAGCCGGTGTGTCGGTAGCCGGCGCGGGCGCGGTGATCGGCGCGGGCCTCGCCGGAATCGCGACGATGACGCTCGTCGTGACGGTTGCGGCGGATCGACTCGGACGGCGGCGGGCGCTGATCGCTCTCTCGCTGCTTACCGGCTTCGGCTATTGCGCGGCTGCAGTCTCCGCGAACCTGGTCTGGCTGATTCCCACCGCATTTGCCGGAATGCTCAACGGCATGGGGCGCGACCGCGGTCCTGCGGGCACGTTGGAGCAAGCCATTCTTCCGGAGACGACGGACGCGGAACATCGCACGTGGACGCTCGCCTGGTACAACCTCGTGCTCGACGCCGGCCACGCGCTCGGCGGTCTCGCCGCGCTCGCATTTGCCGGCGAGCATCGGCTGATCTTCTTCGTGTGCGGAGCCGCGGCGCTGGCATGCGTCGCGCCGTATTCGGCACTATCAGCGCGCGTGGAGATGCTCCAATCACCCGTGGCGCGAGCCTTTAAGGCTCGCGCCGTTGGCGACTCGGATGACGAAGGACCAACGAGACGCGCTGTTGGAAAGCTTGCGCTGCTCTTCGGCATCGACAGCATCGGCGGCGGGTTCCTCAGCTCGGCCTTAATCGCCTACTGGTTCTTCGAGCGATACGGTTTCTCGGAGAGCCAGCTGGCGGTGCTGTTCTTCGCGGCGCGCGCCCTGAACGCCGTCTCACACGTTGGCGCCGCATGGCTCGCGCGGCGCATCGGCCTGCTGAACACGATGGTGCTCACGCACCT
>Ga0070675_100000180_pt1 | contig 39447 bp, 35 predicted proteins | sample KBSM43metaG_FD_65343 | JGI IMG/M metagenome (GOLD analysis project Ga0070675, IMG submission 65343) | Miscanthus rhizosphere microbial communities from Kellogg Biological Station, Michigan, USA - KBS M4-3 metaG | ecosystem: Host-associated > Plants > Roots > Rhizosphere > Soil ... | reverse complement strand
AGGCCATCAACATCCGGAAGCATCACATCGAGAACGACAAGGTCGGGAGGCTGTTTTTGAACAAGCTCCAGCGCTTCGCGACCGGTGCCCGCGCTCTGAACCTCGTAGCCGGAGTGACTCAGGTTGTAGCGAACAAGCCGAACGATATCGGGATCGTCATCGACGATCAAGACGCGTTCCATGACGGATGTCCTGCCCCCTGACCAGGAAGATCACCATTTCGGCGATATTGGAGGAGTGGTCCCCAACACGTTCGAGGTGCTTGGCAATGAAGATCACTTTCAGCGCCCTTGAGATGTATTTCGTGTCTTCCATCATGTAGGTCAGCAGCTCCCGGAAAATCTGCTCATAGCAATCATCGACGAAAGTATCGTCGCGGATGACCTTCTCCGCCAGCTCAGCATCGGAATTCACGAAGGCATCGAGGCTTTCCTTGAGAATGCGTTGTGCCGCTTCCGCCATGATGGGAAGGTCGATGAGGCGCTTCATCTCCGGTTCCTGAATCAGCTCGATCGCACGCTCGGCAATGTTGACGGCGATGTCTCCGATACGCTCGATGTCGCGCACGATCTTCAGCGCAGTAGCAATGAAGCGAAGGTCTCGCGCCACAGGCTGCTCGAGGGCAAGAATCTCGTAGCACTGGTTGTCGACGTCGAGTTCCAGCTGATCCATTTCATCGTCGCTCTTGATGACCTCTTCGGCGAGAGAGGGTCGCCGTTCCACAAGAGCGCGGATAGCGTCGGCGATCATCTTTTCCGCGTGATGACTCATCAAGAGCAGTTTGTCCTTGAGAGCACGGAGCTGCTGCTCGAACTGTTTGCTGGTGTGTTCTCTCTCTGACATAGGCCTACTTTAGCCGAATCTCCCTGTGATGTAATCCTCGGTTTCCCGGTTCGTCGGTGCCGTGAACAGGCGCTTCGTTTCGCTGAACTCGACCAGGCGGCCCGTAAGGAAGAATCCGCTTTCATCGGAAACCCGTGCCGCCTGCTGCATGTTGTGCGTCACGATGACGATGGTGTAGTTCTGTTTCAACTCGTAAATCAGTTCCTCGATCTTTGCCGTGGAAATAGGATCCAGTGCGGACGCGGGTTCGTCCATCAAAAGGACCTCCGGCTGGACCGCAAGCGCGCGGGCAATACACAGGCGCTGCTGTTGTCCCCCCGACAGGCTCATGGCCGATTTTCCCAGCCTGTCCTTCACTTCATCCCACAACGCAGCCGCGCGCAGGGTCCTTTCAACAATCTCGTCGAGTTTCAGGCGATCTCGCGTCAGACCGTTTACACGAACACCATAGGCCGCATTCTCATAGATCGACATCGGAAACGGATTCGACCGCTGAAAAATCATGCCTACACGCCGGCGCAACTGGATCACGTCGGTTGACGACGCATAGATGTTCTCGCCATCCAGATTGACGCGGCCCTCGAGGCGCGCTCCAGGGATCAGGTCATTCATGCGATTCAGCGAACGCAGGAATGTGGACTTGCCGCATCCGGACGGACCGATCAGCGCCGTTACATAATTCTCACGGATCTTCATGTTGACGCCGTGAAGCGCCTTGTGGTTTCCGTAGAAGAAGTTCATGTCCGAAACGTCGATCTTTACCGGCTCGCCCATGACCTCATCCGTTTTCTAATCACCATCGCTGTAACGTTCAAAAGGAATGTCAGCACCAGGAGAACCAGTACCGTGGAATACAGCAAGGGCTTTGTAGCCTCCACGTCGGGAGATTGGGTCGCCAACACATAGATATGATTGCCCAGTTGCATGAATTGATCGTTAACACGAGTGGGCAGCCGAGGCAGAAAGTACGCCGCTCCCGTAAACAACACCGGAGCGACTTCTCCCGCTCCGCGGCTGACGGCAAGGATGGCACCGGTGAGAATTCCCGACCACGACTGTGGCAGAACGACGCGAAGAATGGTTTGAAGGCGTGTTGCGCCCAGCGCAAGCGATGCCTCGCGATATTCGCGCGGCACGGCGCGCATCGTCTCTTCCACGGTAATGATCACAACCGGCAGCGTTAGAACAGCCATCGTCATGGATGCCCAGAGAATCGAAGGCTGGCCCAACAGCAACTTGCCCCCGTACAGTCCCTTGTCGAGAGCCTGCCCTATTCCATGCACGAAGAAGCCGAGGCCGAACAGACCAAATACGATGGAAGGCACGCCTGCAAGATTGTTTACCGCCATCCTGGTCCAGCGATAGAACCGTGATTCCCGTTTGGCATACTCTGCAAAGTAGATCGCCACGATTACGCCAAACGGAACGGCGACAATGGACATGAGAATGACGAGCAAGACCGTTCCATAGATCGCGGGGAAAATGCCTCCGGCGGTCATGCCTTGTGCCGGGGGTTGCGTCAGGAATTCCCAGCTCAGTCGCGCGGTGCCATGGGCGATGATGTTGCCAAGGATAATAACAAGCATCAGAAGAATCAGCACGGTGGCTGCCCCGCAGAGGATAACTACAGACCGATCTATAGCCTTTCTCATTCCGCTCCGAAAAGTTTCATTCGCATCCGGCGGTTGTAACGATCGCCAGCCCAGTTAAGCACTGAGGTCACCACGAACAGGAGCGTGCCGAGAAAGAACAGAATGCGGTAATGCCCACCGCCGAAAACGACTTCACCCAGTTCAGCAGCCACCGTCGCCGACAATGTTCGGGTTGATACAAACGGACTGAGCGACATGTATGCCGCATTTCCCGAGGCCATAAGCACGATCATGGTCTCGCCAATCGCGCGACCGAACCCGAGAATCATCGCCGCTCCGATTCCAGGCATGGCGGCCGGAAAGACTACTCTGACCGCGGTCTGAATCTTCGATGCCCCCAGCGCCAGCGACGCCTCGCGATAGTGATTTGGAACCGCCGAAAGCGCGTCCTCTGAAACAGTATAGATAATCGGAATTATCGCCAGCGCCAGCGCGATCCCGGCGTTCAGCGCGTTCAGTCGAAACTCCAGACCGAACTGCTCCTGAAGCCATGAGGCCAGCACGATCAGAGCGAAGAACCCCATGACCACAGAGGGAATACCGGCAAGCAACTCAACGCTCGGCTTGATCCACTCGCGGAGGCGGACCGGCGCGAACTCCGATGTGTATAACGCTGCGGCCAGGGCCAGGGGTGTTCCAAACAGCATCGCGATAAACGTGACCTTCAGCGTTCCGAGGATGAGGGGGATCACGTTGTAACGCGGGTTTGCCGAAACGGGTTGCCAGTCTGCCGGCGGCGTTACGGTTGACGCAAGGCTCGCTCCGTCCACGTTTTCCCAGAGAAGCGGGAGCGCTTCACGTCCAACGTACACGAAGATCAACAGAATAATCGCGATGGCGATGGACGCAAAGGAAAGTATCAGCGCTTCGGCGGCCCGGTCCATCAACTGCCTGCGCCTGAGACTTCTTCGATTGGTCACGTCAGAGACGCGAAGCAACTGTGAGACGACCTGGCTGCTTCGCATGAATTACTCGCCTTTGAGCGGATAGAAACCTTTCTCTGTAACAACTTTTTGGCCTTCCGGGCTCAGGACCCAGTCCTGGAGAGCCTTCACCGCGCCTTCGGCCGGCCCGGCGGTATACCAGTACAACTGGCGGCTAATAGGATAGGTTCCACTCAAAACATTTGCCATGCTTGGCTCAATGGCTGCGCCTTTCGGATCCTTTGAGATACCTATCGTCTTAATGTCAGTCGCGTATCCGATACCACCGTAACCGATTCCTCCCTTGTCCTTGGCGACTGCGTCAACCACAGCGCCTGTGCCGGGGAGTGCCTGGTATTTCGAGGGAAAATCCTTGTCGGCGAGGACGTGTTCCTTAAAGTACACGTATGTACCCGAGCTGTTCTCTCGTCCGTAAAGAACAATATTACCGGGAGTTCCTCCCACATCTTTCCAATTCGTAATTTCACCAAGGTAAATCTTGCCGATCTGCTCCATCGTGAGCGTCTTGATGGGATTCTCCTTGTTGACATAGATGGCAAGCGCATCGAGAGCAACCGGTGTTTCAACAGCGTCGAGGTTTCTCTTCGACTTCAGGCTCTCCTTCTCGGCATCCTTCATGGCACGTGAAGCCTGGCAGATCTGAGTAGTCCCACCAATCAGGGCCGCAATGCCGTTACCGCTGCCTCCCGCAGTCACTTGAATTGTCACATCCGGGTGCTGCTGCATGTAGACTTCGGCCCACCGCTGACCTAACTGCACCATCGTATCGGATCCTTTAATGGTTATCGTCTGGTGTTCCGACTGGGGTGCGGGACAACCCGCCAGAAGAAGCACGCTGAGTATGAGTGTTATTAACTTCAACGTTTTTGTCATAGAACGAGCATAGCCGATGAAATGTTACGTTCTTGTGAACTGTCCGTGAACCGTTGGCAACACAGGCTTTGTTGCCGAATGTTCACGCACATGTCACGGACATGCCGCGGTTGTCTGTGCTTCCATTGCGGGCATGGCAAAGAAGATCTTGATCGTTGAAGATGAACGAGACGTGGTCAAGCTGCTCCGTTACAACCTGGAAAAAGAGGGTTTTCGCGTAACTGCTGTCACGGATGGCAGCCTTGCCCTTTCAGAAATGCGTCGGGAACCGGCCGATCTGGTGATTCTGGACCTCATGCTGCCCGGAATGGATGGATTGGAGATCTGCAGGCAACTTCGTCGAAATGAACGGTACGCCGGGATTCCGATTCTTATGCTCACCGCGCGGAGCGAGGAAGCCGACCGTGTCGTAGGGCTTGAGCTTGGCGCCGATGACTATGTCACCAAGCCTTTCAGCATGCGCGAGCTGATCGCCCGTGTGCGCGCCCTGCTCCGGAGGCAGGATCCGGCACCTCAACGAAATGCCCTTTTCCATGGCGACATCCACATTGACCCCTCGGCGCATGCGGTCAGCGTTTCGGGTAAGCATGTGGAACTGAGCGCGCTGGAGTTCCGGCTGTTGCACTATCTCGCCGCGCATCCGGGAATGGTTTTTTCGCGGGACCACTTGCTGGACCGCGTCTGGGGTAACGATCGTTCCGTCACGCCGCGAAGTGTGGACGTGTACATCCGGCGCGTGCGCGAAAAGATCGAACCCCAGCCCCAGACTCCTGTGTACGTGCAAACCGTGCATGGGGTCGGGTATCGATTTGCATTAGAGCGAGACTAAGACCCGGATTTAGCCGTTTTCTCTCACATCCGCGGGGCGACTTGATCTAGAGTGCCGTGCATGCTCACCATCCTCCGGCACCCGAGAGGGACAATTCCCTTCCTGTTGTTGGTTGGGGTTTTGGGATTGTGTCTGCCCGCGTTCGCTCAACTGGATCTGACCGGCATGTGGGCTCCTCCGCGCCCTTACGAAGAAGACGAACCGGAGCGTGGTCCTGGCCCCGCGCTCGTCGATTTTGTGGGCTTGCCCATCAATGACCATGCGCGGCAGTGGGGACTGTCGTTCCGGCCAAGCCGCCTGTCGCTTCAGGAACATCAGTGCCAGGTTCACGTGGTGGAATACATTCACCGTGGACCACTCGCCATGAGGATCTGGGAAGAGCGAGATCCGGTCACGCATCAGCTGATTGCGATCCGGGAATCGATCAGCACCTATCAGCAGAACCGCGTGATCTGGATGGATGGACGCCCGCACCCTTCGGTCAATGCGCCGCACACCTGGATGGGCTTTTCGACCGGCGTGTGGGAAGGCAACATGCTCACCGTCACGACAACGCACGTGAAGCAGGGCTGGCAGCGGCGGGAAAACATTCCCGCGAGTGACGAGGTAACCGTCATCGAACACTACATCCGTCGCGGAAACATGCTCACGCACATCAGCGTGACAGAAGATTCCGTCTTTCTCGACGAACCTTTGATCAAAAGCGAAGAGTTCGCTCTGAACGCTGATCCGAACGCCTTCAATCCGTTCTGGCCATGCGAGTACATCGAAGAGGGCGAGCACCAGCGCGGCGAAGTCCCGAGCTATTTTGCGGGAGAGAATCCCTGGATAGCAGAGTATGCGGCCACGCATGACCTTCCCCAGGAAGCCACGCTCGGCGGCGCCGCGACGATGTACCCCGAATATCGCGCGCGGTTAAAGGTTTTGCCAAAGGCGGTTCATCACCCGCAGGAGTAGTCACGCCGGAGGCGTCATAGGAGATTAGCCCGGGGGGAGCGAGCGGAAGCGAGCCACCCCGGGTTAGACTGATTTTTGAAGAACCGCACCCCGGCAGGGGTGCGAGGCGCCGCCGACTCTCCTCTCCTCGTTAATTCACAACTTCTCCACGAGTTCGTCATTTTCTGAGCGCAGTATGCTCTCGTGCAGGTTGCCTATTTCACGGTACTGCGACCACCACCCCTGAAAAGCCCCTTCCGACTTCATCTCGAATCATCTCTGGAGGAATCATGAAACAACTCGTTGAGTGTTGCTGGCAGCGATCAGGATTGGATGAGACTTGCCTGACTGTCCAGAGCCTCATGTCCTGTGCCGTCGGCGCGAACATAGGTGCCGTCCGAGCGCAGCCATCGCAGTTTGACATTGTCTGCGAAGGGCCGTTCGATTCCTTCGCGGACAATGCGTTCCTTGACGGCAGGATCATCGATGGGGAACATCACTTCAAGGCGTCGGTCGAGATTCCGGGACATCAGGTCCGCACTGCTCAAATAGACCTCGACATCCCCGCCATTAATGAATCTGTAGATGCGGGAATGCTCCAGGAATCTTCCAACGATGCTGCCGACGTGGATCGTTTCGCTCTGATCCCTCAGCCCCGGCCGCAGGCAGCATACTCCGCGCACGAGCAGGTCTATGGGAAGGCCGGCACGAGAAGCCGCATAAAACTCGTCAATGATCGCGGTGTCGGTAAGAGCGTTGGTCTTCGCAAAGATTCCTGCCGGCCGTCCAGCGCGAAGATGGGCGACCTCCCGGTGAATCAACTCTACGAATCGTGACCTGAGATTGAGGGGAGCAACGACAAGGCGTCGATATTCCTCCTGTCCTGAGTATCCCGTCATGTAGTTAAAAAGCTCCGAACAATCGGCTCCAAACGCTGGATTCGCTGTTATCAAACCGAAGTCGGTGTAGATGCGGGCAGTAACGGGGTTGTAGTTACCCGTACCCAGATGAACGTACCTTCGCAGGACAGTGTCTTCTTCGCGCACGATAAGCGCCACTTTTGCATGCGTCTTCAGGCCCACAATGCCGTAGATGACATGAACTCCGGCCTTCTCCAGCCGCCTCGCCCACAGGATGTTGTTCTCTTCGTCAAACCGGGCCTTCAATTCGACAAGCACAGCGACTTGCTTGCCGCGCTCGGCAGCATCAATCAGCGCCTGTACGATCGGCGAGTTGGGACCGACGCGATAGAGCGTGAGCTTGATGGCGAGCACCTTGGGATCCGTGGCCGCAGAGCGAACGAACTCAACAACCGGGCCGAACGACTCAAAGGGATGGTGCAGCAGCACGTCCTGATGTCGAATCGAGTCGAAGATAGTTTCCGCCTGGCGAAACGCGACAGGAATCGTCGGCGTGAAGGGCTTGTCTTTGAGTTCCGGAAACTCGAGCTTGTGCAGTGCCATGAGGTCCGGAATGTGCAGCGGACCCGTAACGGGATAAACGTCGTGCGCAGCGAGCTCCAGCGATTTGGCCAGCAGCTCGACCATCTGGGGACTCATGTCTTCCGCCACTTCGAGCCGTACACCGAAACCAAAACGACGTTGACGCAGCAGCAGTTCAACACTGCTGAGAAGATCGTCCGCTTCGTCCTCTTCGATCTCAATGTCCGCATCACGCGTAATACGGAAGGGCTGGCACCCGAGAACACGCGTCCGGGGAAACAGCGAGTCGATGTTCGCGGAAATCAAGTCTTCGAGGAGGACAAAGGTGTTCTCCTGCCCGACCTGCACAAGCCGTGGAACATTGGGCGGAATCTTGACTCGCGCGAATCGCGGCTCAACCGTCCCGTCGTCGGCCTCCGACGCGAGAAGAATTCCCAGATTCAGGCTGATATTCGAGATGTATGGAAACGGATGGCTCGGATCCACAGAGAGCGGCGTCAGAACCGGGAATACCCGCTCCTCGTAGTAAACCTGTAATTCGGCTCGACGCTGATCGCTCAATCCGGAATACGAGACGATTCGAATTCCTGCCCGTTCGAGTCCTGGCAGGATTTCGTTCAGCAGACACCCGGACTGCATTCGCAGCAGAGGCCGCAGGCGTTCTGAGATCAACTGGAGTTGAGTGGCGGGGGTGAGACCATCCGGGGACAACACTTCGGGGGCTTCTACCTGCTCCTGCAAGCCTGAAACGCGAACCATGAAAAACTCATCGAGGTTTGTGGAGAAGATCGAGAGGAATTTCAGTCGCTCCAGAAGCGGCTGGGTGCGGTCCAGAGCTTCCTCGAGAACTCGCCGGTTGAATTCAATCCAGCTCAGCTCGCGATTAAGGAACCTGTTATCGGTTAGCGTGGGATCCATCCTGCCTTCGTCCTGCCAGCAATCTCAGAATAGCATCCCCCGCATCCATTGCGAGTGGCTGTTGGCGCTGCGAAGGGTAGTCGGAATTTGTCATTGCCGCGTGACGGCGTCCTTACAACATTATGAAAGAGTTCATTCGTTTGGAGGCGACCCCTCATGTACTCACGAAAAACTCTGATAGCACACCGCGGCGCATCGGCATATACGCCTGAGCACACGCTCGATTCCTATCGGCTGGCGATCGGACAAAAGGCCGATTACGTTGAGCAGGACCTGCAAATCACGAAAGACGGTGTTCTGATCTGCCTGCACGATTTGACGCTCGAGCGAACGACTAACGTTGCGGAGGTCTTTCCCAATCGAAGCGTCAGGGAAGACTCCGGCCAACACTGGTACGCTTCAGACTTCACGCTGGCGGAGATCAAGAAATTGGACGCGGGCTCGTGGTTCGATCCAAAGTTCAGCGGAATGCAGATTCCCACGTGGCAGGAAGCTATCAACATGGTCAGAGGCCGGGCCGGCCTCTACCCTGAAACGAAGGCGCCGGAGGTTTACGGCAAGCTGGGTTTCAATATGGAGCGTCTTCTGGCAGAGAGCCTCCGCAGGAATGGACTCGATAAACCTGGCAATCCATCGAAGAGTCCCATTGTCATTCAATCGTTCAGCCCGGAGAGCCTGAAACGACTGTCGCTGGAGTATGGGATCCAGGCGCCTTTGTTACAGCTTGTTGGAACGGAAAGCGCGGCAAGTCTGACCCCCGATGCAATACACGACGTTCGCAAGTATGCCCACGGCATCGGGCCGTCGAAAGAACTCATTCATAACAATCCGGACCTGGTGAAGTGGGCCCACGCCGCGGGTCTGAGTGTTACGGTCTACACGTTTCGTCAATCCGACAAGACTGGATTCACAACCGTGAAGGATGAAATGGATTATTTCCTGAACACGCTCGGCGTGGATGCGGTGTTTACGGATAATCCGGATTTGTTTCCCTCCCGGAAGTAGGGACGGAATACTCAACCCCCAAAATTGGTGACAGAGAGCAAAAGGAATTGGAGATTGGAGGAGCTGGAGACTACGTGATCGCTACGGATCAACTGAACACGGGAAGCGAATACCACGCCTTCGACCGAATGAGCCTCAACGAGGTCGCCGTCTGGCACGGGTCGCGCCGAGTCCACCGTCGGAATTGAAGCGTCCAGCCAGCCTCTAGGGCCGCGATTTCCGCGCGGGATCTTCATCGCGATGAACAATTCCCGCAGGAATTTCCCAGCTCTATGCGCTCCCGGCGCCATGAAAACGTGGAACAAAAGATCCACACTTTCGTCAGGCCTTTGTAACGAATGCCCTTCATTATGGCCGCGATCTGGACGGTCTCGAGCAGCGTCAGAGAACGAGACCCTGGAGCCGAAGCGGCAGGCTATCCGCTGAGGTACGCATGAACGGGCGTCGACATCAGGGATGAACGTGCCACGAGCTTACGACGCTGGCGCCCGACATGCGCATTTAGCAAAGAGGAAATATGCGCACTCCCCTTCTGATTGGTCAACTGATACTCCTATCGGTTTAAGAGTTGCTCAACAGCTCCCCGGATCCCTTCAGGGCATTGTCGTGGACGCCTCAGGCAAGGCTATGAGCAACGCCATTGTCTACGCTCTTCCCGAGCTGAACATGTTGAGACAGATTCGGCCGACAGCCGACTCCGAAGGCAGGTTTATCTTCAAAGGTCTTCCCGAAGGCTTCGTCTAATTGGACGCATTCAACGAGAGCGATGGCTTTCCCTACAACTTCTTCGCATTCTTCAACCAGAGTGGCCGCAGCGCCACAAAGATCGAAGTGAAAGCGGGCGCGCCTGCGTCCGACGTTCTGATTAACCTGGGGCAAAAGGCCGCGAAAATCACGATTACACTGACCGATGCGGACGGCGTACCAATCAAGAAGTCAATGGGATTGACCTTCAGTCGAGACGAGATGATCGACATCTATAAGCAATCGGCAGCCGCACCGTATACCATGCTGGTACCCTGCGTTCCTTTTTCGTTCTCGGTTGAGGTAGAGGGATATCCGCTGTGGCGCTCGGAGCGGATCACACTTCAGGCAGGCGATATGAGGGATATTCCGGTCAAACTGCAAACGAAGTGACCACCAGGTCGCCCTACGCTTTCCCCATCTCATAGATCTCTTCAAATCTTTTACTCATCATCTGCTCCCGGCAGCATCCCTTCTGTTCCAGCGTTCCAGCAGAGTATTCTGAGACGTACCGTCGGCAGAGGTTGCCTCACCATATATTTCCCGTAGGCTGGGGACTCTTTTTACAAGAGTTGCCGGCAAGGTAAGGTAGGCTATCTTTTTGCGTCAAGCTGCCGCACTATGGAGACTGCTCCTGGATCGAGGATTCCGAACTTGTCACCGTCATTCAACCACGCCATCCTGCTCATCGTTCAACAGGACTCGTAAATGAGCGTTCGCCTCGTACTCAGTGGACAGAGCACGTATCTGAAAGACTCCGGCGGCGTCGGCCGCTATGCCGCTGAACTTTACCGGCGAGTTGTGTCTCAGAGTATTCGCGAATATGTGCCGGAAGGAGACGTTGTCGCCTGGGACTTTCCGAACTTCGAGGAGAAGCCGAGACCCGCAAGTCTTTCCGGGTCAGGCATCCCGCGAAGGCTGAGAAACGCAGTGAGAACGTGGATTCCACCTGCGCTCATCGTGAAGCAAACCCGGAAGAAACCAGATCCTGCAACCCCACGTGCGATTCCTTTCAATGGCAAATCGGATCCGGTGGTTTTTCATGAAATCAGTAACTATGGCGCGTGTGCCGAGATAGGCCGCGTCGTGCTGGCGCCGTCAACGAGGCTGTGCGTCACTTTCCACGATATACAGGATCTGTTCTACCCCGAATACTTCGACGACGAGGAACTGTGCCGGCGGCGATGCTTCTATTCGTTTTACAAGGACGTTGCGCAGCAGTTCTTCGCAGTGTCCGAGTTCACCAAAAAGTCCATGATGGACAAACTGGATATTCCGGCGGACCGCATCACGGTGACTTATCACGGGGCGGATAGTTTTCAGAACTCCATCGATCCCGTGCACGAGGGCTACGCAAAGCAATTTGGACGTTACCTCATCTACCCCGCGAAGTTCTGGAAGCACAAGAATCACGAATTCCTCTTACGGGCGCTTTCCGCCCGGCGGGCCGAGTTTAAGCGCAAGCGCCTGCGGATTCTTTTGACAGGCGGGTTCACGAAGAGGGATGCAGAAGCCCTGGCGGCGCAGATGGAAAAGTACCGCATTGAAGACCAGGTCCTTCTCCTCGGATTTCAAACCAATGAAGCTTTGCGGGCATTGATCGGTAACGCGGACTTCCTCGTCTTTCCGTCGCTATTCGAAGGCTTTGGAATGCCTGTGCTGGAAGCTCTGGGGAGTGGGTGCCCGGTGCTTTGTGCACGCCAGACCTCTCTGCCTGAAGTGGCGGGAGATGCTGCAGTATTTTTCGATGCAAAGGAAATGGACTCTCTTGTCGCTGTGTTTGATCAGGTGCTAGCCGACAAAATCGACCGAAAAAAACTAATTGCAGCAGGAAAGACTCAGTTCCAGAAATTCAGCTGGGATAAAAGCTTTCGTGAAACGGCCGAGCAGTACGCAAAGCTTCTATAGAGTGAAGACCGAACCAGAGTCACGCGATTAGGGTTACCGCTCAGACACCATATTGGTGCTGGATGCAATCAGCGCTCGAGAAACAAGTCCATCAGGGTGTAGTTTGAGACCCAACACAGGTCCTCACGCACCACTCTAATAACCTCGCAGAATTGACGCCGGACGGGATTGATCGGAGAACTTTATTTCCCAGTTAAGCGCAGGACAGACGACGCCGAGCCATTTTTCGGCATGTTCGCCACCAACGCCTCCAGTCTGCTCAACCTGGAATGAAACCACGTTTTCCTGGAAGAATAGAACTTCAACAAACGGAATGTCGGCAGCGATGGTCACACTGTAAAGCCCCTCATTTAACAAATCGCCGGGGATTTCACAGCGGCTGACGTATTGGCCGACTTGTCTGGGCTTCTGGCGCCACTGACTGTTTGCCGTGTCTGCCGAAGAGAATACGACGGTTCCATCAGGCATAAAGAGACGCAAGCCGGTGCGCACTCCGGGTGGCAATACCTCCAATGCCTCGTAATGGAGTTCAATCCAGACCGGGCGGCGTATATCGACAGCGGAGACCAAACGGCCCTCGGCATCGACAACTCGGACCGCGCGAAGGCGAGCTTTGTTGTTGCCCGGCCGCTCTGTTTCGGGCCAGACCTTCTCAGACCCTGTCTCGCCAAAACTCAGAATATATTGAGATACAACTGCTTCGGCGGAATCGATCATTGCCACCGAACCGTTCTGGAGCAAAACCGCCTTTCCACAAAGACGCGTAATCATTGCCATGTTGTGACTGACAAACAGCACGGTGCGGCCTCCGCTCTTCGAAATGTCCTCCATCTTGCCTAAACATTTTTTCTGGAAAGCAATATCGCCCACCGCAAGTACTTCGTCCACAATCAGGATCTCCGGCTCCAGGTGAGCAGCCACTGCAAAAGCCAGTCGGACATACATTCCGCTGCTGTACCGTTTGACTGGGGTATCCAGATATTTCTCCACCTCAGAAAATGCGACAATCTCGTCGAACCTGCTTCGGATTTCGGCTCTCGACATTCCGAGAATGGCGCCGTTCAGGTAAATATTCTCTCGGCCGGTTAAGTCGGGGTGGAAACCGGTTCCGACTTCCAGAAGGCTGGCCACTCTGCCCCTGAGCCGGATGCGTCCGGAAGTTGGCTCTGTAATTCGGCTCAGAATCTTCAGGAGTGTGCTCTTGCCCGCACCATTTCGACCAATAATGCCGATGACTTCTCCATCTGCGACGTCAAAGGATACGTCCTTCAACGCCCAGAACTCCTCCTGTGTAGAAGACGAATTTCGCTGCCGGAATTTCTGGAATGGATTCCGCAAGGCGTTTTCCAGAACGTGGCGCAATCCGTCCTGCGCGTCCCGCTTGTGGCCGATCAGATAGCGCTTGGAGAGGTTCTCAACTGAAATGATTGGTAGTGGCATTGGGGCTTTTGTACGTGTCAGATAACATCAGCGAACTCGCGTTCGGTGGAACGGAAGTACCATATGGCTCCAATTGTCAGCAGCAGGGTCACCGTGCAGGACAGCACGAAACCAGGTATGTATAGAGTGTGTTCCCCTCCGAGGATTGACCAACGGAAGCCGTCAATGACACCGGCCATTGGGTTGAGGAAATAGATCAAACGCCATCGCTCCGGAACAACGGTGCTAAGAAATCCCACGGGTGAAATGTACAGCCCGAACTGAACGATAAATGGAACAATGAAGCGGAAGTCCCGGTATTTAACCATAAGCGCAGCAATCCACAGTCCTGCGCTGAAGGAGGCAATGAAGGAAAGCAGGACGAAAACAGGAAGGAAAATGAGTTTCGGGGATGGAGCGAACCGATACCAGATCATCAATACAACCAGAAAAGCGCCCGATATCAGAAAATCTACGGAGCTGCTAATGACACTGCTGGCCGGAATCACCATGCGCGGAAAGTAAACCTTGGAAACGAGGTTTGAATTGTTCACAAGACTGCTTCCACTCTCCGAAAGTGCCGTGGAAAAGAACTGCCATGGCAGCGTCCCGCAAAAAACCAACAGCGGATACGGCACTCCGCCGGACGGCATGCTTCCAAATCGATCGAACACGATCGTTAGGACCACCATTGTCAGAAAAGGCCGAATCAGCGACCATGCCACCCCGACAACGGTCTGTTTGTATCGGACTAACAGGTCTCGCCACGCTAGAAAATAAAATAACTCGCGATAAACCCAAAGGTCTCGCCAGTACTGGCGCTCCGTTTTACCCTGCTCGATGATGAGTTCTTGCTGCATAAAAAATCGCTATGTTCCCAGCAACTGTTTCGAATGATAGCATCCGGTCAATTCAGAAAATGGCGAGTTCGTCGGAACTTCTTCTGGCGAGTCTCGCCTTGCTGAACTTACCGGCCTGTTTCCGGCTCATGGCAACGGGACCTGACGCCCCAAAAAGCCATCGGTTCATGAACCGGATATGGATAATGACCAAGCTTCAGTCGAATCTGCTTTCCTTTTGACGCGAGGAATCCTTCAACGAAACTCCGGACGGACACTGGTTTACCGCTGCATATATTGATGATGCCGTCACACTCCGGATGCTCAATAAGACGCACCAAATCAGCTGCGGCCTGCTCGGCCGGCAAAAAGTCTCTCAGCTGTTCGCCACCGGACATCGGAAATTCCTCGTCACCCCGCTCCAATGCACGCTCCAGCTGAACCAGCAAGCTATTGGGGTTCTGCCCGGGACCGAATATATAGAACAGACGAGCCCACTGAAGCGTGAAAGGATGCGTGAGCCGCAATGCCTCCAGAAATTTGCGCAGGGTATCCTTCGCGAGACCGTAAGGATTGGAAGGCTTAGTTTCCATTCCTTCGTCGAGTGGCCCACTCTGCATTCCATATTCGAAGCACGTTCCCGTCACGAGCAAGTGTTCATATCCCGAGGTAACCACAGTTTTCAAAAAGCGACAGTCTGCAAACAGTGTCTGCTCAAAATGTGTCAGGTTCGTGTAATTCGGCAAACCGGGCCAGGCCAGGTGCATCACCACGTCCGCCGGGCCCCACATGTTTCGGACGTCCAGGGTCGGTTGGTGCACGTCGCATTGCAGAAATCTAATCGAAGACGGCCACGCAAGAGCCTCAACTCGCTCTGCGTTGCGCGCGACGGCTATGACAGAGTGGCCGCGATCAGTAAGAGCCTTGACAACATGGCGGCCCAGAAAGCCCGTCGCACCTGTTACGACGACATTCACGTCAGTATCCGCATCTCAGGAATGCCGACGACGAACTGACCACTCCAATCTCTCACATGTGCCTGTTCGCGAATAACCTCGCTGGCGATATTCCACGGCAGAATCAACACGAAATCCGGCTTTCGTTCAGCCAGCACTGCCGGCGAGAGAATGGGGATGTGGCTGCCGGGAAGGAACTTTCCCTGTTTTGATGCAGCAGCGTCACATACGAAAGGCAACAAATCTGGTTTGATGCCGGCGTAATTCAGGAATGTATTACCCTTCGCGGCCGCTCCGTAAGCCGCAACAGTACGCCCCCTGGTCTTCTGTTCGATGAGAAATCGAAGCAGATTGTTCTTCGCAGAATCAACACGCTCCTGAAATCCACAGTACGTTCCTATTTCCCGCAACCCTGCCTGCTTTTCATCCGCAAGAGTCCGCTCTACCCTCTCACTGGCGGATCGCCGGTCGCCGGCATGACAGCCGAAGACACGCAGACTGCCACCGTGTGTGTCCAACTCTTCGACGTCCACGACGCGCAGACCCACCTCGTTGAATACTCTCTGAACCGTGTACAGTGAGAAGTACGAGAAGTGTTCGTGATAAACCGTATCGAATTGCACACTTTCAATGAGGCGCATCAGATGTGGGAATTCTAGAGTGATTGTACCCCCGGGCTTCAGCGCAGTTCGGAGACCGCGAGTGAAGTCGTTAAGGTCCGGAACATGGGCAAAGACATTGTTGCCGATGATGAGGTCCGCTTGACGATTGTCTGCTGACAGCGCGTGGGCCAGTTTTTCACCAAAGAATTCCCTGATAACGGGAATACCGAGAGCTTCGGCAACGTCGGCCGTGCCGGCCGTCGGTTCAATGCCCAGGCATGGAATACCTGCCGCGACGAAGTTTTTTAAAAGGTATCCATCGTTGGAAGCGACTTCCATAACAAGATCGTTCTTATCCAGCGCCAGTCGTTGAATGATCTCGCTCGTATAACGAGCTGCATGTGCAAGCCAACTGGATGAAGTAGATGAAAAGTACGCATAGTCTGCCGAGAAAAGATCGGCTGCGCTTGCGTAGTCCTCGGTTTGCACCAGCCAGCACTCCGTGCAGACCTTGAGTTTGAGCGGGTAGTAACGCTCCGGCTTACTCAAGTCGAGAGTAGTCAGATAGGCATTGGACGGCGGTGCATAGCCAAGGTCGAGAAACGTATGTTCTAACTGTTTCTCACAGTGTCGGCATTTCATAGGGCAAGCCCTGAGAATCCCTCAGGCAACAAAGGGTGGTTTTGATCGCGGGTTGAGAGATCAACAATCGGCAGGGGCCAGAAGATCGCAAGCCGGGGGTCTGTAGGCCGTATGCCGCCTTCGGCCGCAGGGTTGTAAAAAGCCGTATGCAGATACAGTAGCTCGCTGTCCGCCTCCAGAACCTGAAACCCATGTGCGCAACCTTCAGGCACAACCAGTGCCCTGCAATTCGTGGAAGTCAGTTCCTCGCAATGCCACTTCAGGAATGTTTTCGAGCCGCAACGGAGGTCTACGGCGACATCCCACACTTTACCCTTTATACACGTTATGACTTTCATTTCCGCTTGCGGAGGCTTCTGGAAGTGGAGGCCGCGAACTGCTCCTTTGGCATTGGTGTGCGAGTAGTTAATCTGCACGACACCTCTTTCCCCAAGGACTTGAGATAGTTCGCGGGCGCAGAAAAGCCGGGTAAAACTGCCGCGGTCGTCGGTGGCTGGCGTTCGCTCAATAACACTTACGCCATCAATATCCGTCGCAAGAACTTTCACTGAATCGCCCACGGAGATCCAGTGGTTGCTGCGGACTCCTGATAACTCTTCAGTTGCAGATAAGTCGAAGCCTGCTGTGTGAGAGCGTGTTGACGATACCAATTGGCCGTTGCGGCGAGTGTCGCTGAAAGATCCCAGACGGGTTTCCAGCCTAAAATCGTCTTTGCCATGGAACTATCGAGATACAGAAGTCCGGCTTCATGCGGATGTTGTCCGACAGACTGATGCCATCTGAGCTCAGGCCAGTGGATCTGAAGCTCGCTCAGAATAGCCGCAACCGAACGATTGTCCTCAGAGTTGGGTCCGAAGTTCCACGCTTGAGCGATCGCACGCTTCCCCGACAGCAAGTGTTCGCCCAGCAACAGATAGGCTGACGTACATTCAAGGACATGCTGCCACGGGCGCGTTGCATTAGGTGAACGTACTTCCAGCGATTGCCCGCAGGCTAACGCACGAACAACATCCGGAATTAATCGATCGTTTGACCAATCTCCGCCACCAATAACGTTGCCTGCTCTTGCCGTAGCAATCAGTGGCGCGAAATCGCCCCCAAAGAACGCCTTCCGATAGCTGTCCACCACGAGTTCGCAAGCTGCCTTGGATGCACTGTACGGATCATGACCTCCCAGCCGATCGTCCTCTCGGTACCCCTGTGCGTATTCTTTATTGGCATAAACTTTGTCTGTCGTCACGACAACAACAGCAGCCAGATCCTTCGCTTTTCGACAGGCCTCCAGAACGTTCGCGGTGCCCATCACGTTCGTGGACCAGGTTTCCAGCGGGTCTTGATACGAGCGACGGACCAGGGGTTGGGCGGAGAGATGAAAAACGATTTCGGGGCGTGAAGTGTGAACAGCCTCTCCAATCGCCGATAGATCTCGTACATCCCCGCGAAGATCGACAATGGGAAGTTGAAGCAAATCCCAGTGATTCGGCGTTGTGGCGGGATCCTGGGAAAAGCCGGTGACCTCAGCTTCCATCTGTGCCAGCCAGGCTGCCAGCCAGCTTCCTTTGAATCCAGTGTGCCCCGTTATCAAGACCCTCCGGCCGCGATAGGCACCCCCAAACGGCTTTACGTCCATACTTTCCAGGGCGGCTTGCCACTTACCCAAAGTTCCTCGAGCTGGTTCTTGTCACGTAACGTGTCCATTGCCTGCCAAAAACCTTCGTGTTGGTACGCCGCGACTTTTCCTTCCGCAGCCAGGCCGGCAAGCGGCGCTGCCTCCCAGGAAGTCATGTCACTTTCAATCCTGTCGATCACCTCCGGCTCCAGAACAAAGAAACCGCCGCTTATCCATCCCGTAGGTTTTTCCTGAAAGCGATTCACGAGACCGCCAGTGAGATTCAATGCCCCGTAACGCCCCGGAGGCTGAATCGCCGTAACCGTGACGGGTTTGCCATGTGCCTTGTGGAACTCCAGTAGTTTTGTGACATCGATGTTTGCAACGCCGTCACCATAGGTGAAGCAAAACGTTTCGTCACCCAGATGCTCGCGGACCCTTCGTAAACGTCCCCCGGTCAACGTTTCTTGCCCTGTATCCACAAGAGTTACTCGCCACGGTTCAACATACCGATGGTGAACTTCCATCGTATTGTTGGCAGTATCAAAAGTGACGTCCGACATGTGGAGGAAATAGTTCGCGAAGTACTCCTTGATGACATAACCCTTATATCCGCAGCAAATGACAAAGTTCTGAATCCCATAGTGGGAATAGATCTTCATGATGTGCCATAGGATGGGTTTCCCGCCGATCTCGATCATTGGCTTCGGCTTAAGGTGCGATTCTTCAGAAATCCGCGTACCAAGACCACCAGCCAGAATGACGGCTTTCATAGTTATGCCCGGACCAGGTTAATTAGAAATCAAGCGATTAGAACTCTTAAACGGACCAAACCAGGATTCTATAGAGCTGACACAAACCGGAGTCTATAGCAAATCGTTATTCCTCCAAATAGCTCCTTCGGGGAGCTTACGCGTGGAACCTTTCAAGCCATGAATAGAACGGTCACCGCCCGTTTTTCCCGTTCAAATGGCAAACGCTGCCGAGGCTAGCCTATAGCTTCTTTCTGAGCACGCCGAAGTGCCCTGCGGATTTGATTGGCAATGACATCTCATACCGCCCGGGATGTGCCGACACGAACTCATCTACAGCGGTCTGGGCTCCGGAACTGAACCATCCGTAGTCATCCACCACGATGTGCGCGCCGGGCGGCATATGTTGGTCCAGGTAATTCAGCGCGATCAGTATGGGCTCATAGAAGTCGAAGTCAACATAGGCGAAGGAAACTGAGCTGGGTAGCCTCTGGAAATGAATGGTCTTTTCGATAAACCCGGGCACAATTTCGACTCTGTTTAGCGGAAAGGCGATGGCGTCCAGGCGACTCTTTACCATCGAAACATCGCAAGCCATCTGCCCTGTATAGGCTTCCATTGACCCGAGGTTAAAGATGTCATCGATTAGCCTATCCTTCTCCGTTGGTCTGGGTAAACCTTCGAAGGAATCAAACAGCCAGAGCTTCTTGTTGGTTTCCCGAATCTCATTTGCCAGAAGCGCTGAGGTCGCTCCCTGTGCAACGCCGAACTCGCACACATCTCCCGAACAGGACAACCCCCGATACAGCGCACCAAGGATGTACATCGCCTCGCCCATCGACGTTCCGATCAGCTGCCGCATCAACACCAGACGATTTTGGCGATCGGGGATTTCAGGAAATAGAAGATCGCGATAACACCCTTCGAGTTCGGGGATGCCGTCAATCAAGTCTCCATTCGTGTTGCGCTGGGGTTCGGGAAAACGCGTCATATGCAATCCGAGAGGATGCAGCGTCGAGTCAGCGATACGCCTGAGGATACTCATATTCATGGACTCTGCGGTGATGCGGCCGCCAGCGTTACGGTTTCCGCTATATTTATGGCGTTCCTGGCTGCGACACGGAGGTTAACGAACGATCCGAGGAACCGACGAAATGTTGCAGTGAGGCTTTGGTTGTTCCGTTCACGACGTTCCCCGAATCACTTCCAGCGATAGTAACACGGAGGCCAAAACGACCCCTCATCCTCACTTCCGCCACCACGAAGTCTGACCGCATCCGCGCTGTTTCCGCAAAGTCCGCTGTTTCGGACGGATGCTGCAGATCGCGGCACTCGGTTCGCAAGCAGTGTTGCGGAATATGCCGGAGTATCTGAACCTGCCTTCGTCTGACCCAGCCCGCCTCTGACATCCAGTGGCCGCAATTCCAGGACTTCCCAGCCGTCACTGACTGCGACATGCCGGTAACGCTCGGCCAGCCGAGCTTTTAGACGGTCAAAGAACTGCATGTAGATGGTTATTGTGGTGTATTCGGGGTTTCGGGTTTCGGAGTCCGGAGCATCGAACAAAATGGTATGTGGTGAGAGCGCGTAGATGTCTGCGACGAGTCCCTCGAAGTCCGTGTTCGTCACCGTTTCCGTGAAAGCATCTTGAGCCCGCAGGTGATTGAAGCGCTCAGTAAGCAACGAAAGCGAATAGGACTGTCGGCTGAAAAACAAAGTACTGGCATCCTGACGAAGCAGAAAATCAGATTTCTCCTGCAACAATTCCGCCGATGTCTCCGGCATGGAGACTCCGGAGATCGTTCTCATTGCAGAGGGCACGAGAGGCTGCCCGTTCGGGTGTCTCGCTGCGAGGACCGCGAAATAGTTATTGGACAGCACTACGGGCAATATGACAAACGCGAGTGCAGCGACTCTCCAATCCAGCACGATGCCAGTCAAGTTCCTCCGCGCTGACGATCGGAGAGTCTGCCAGTCGATCGCATCTGCGAAGAGAAACGCATAGAGAAATTGGAAGGTCCATAGATTCCAGGGATCCGGCCGATTGAGGAAATACGTGAACCAGATCAGAACGGCCGCCGATATCGCCAGCTTGATGCTTTCGCGAGAATCCAAGGGCCGCAACTGCCTTTTCATCACAGATGATGCGATCAGATAGACACAGTGGATCCCGATCAGAAGCGCGAAGGGGTCGAAATACAATGGAAGGCCGGCATAACCTTCGCTAAATCTGCGAACGTAGACAAGCAATGGCTCGATGCTCAAGGTTGGCCAACTACCCAAAATAATCCGATAGAGTATTGGCACAGGCAAAAACAAGGATGCCGCGCCGGCCACGGCCAGGCCGGCGATTTCAAAAACTCCAGCGACGGTAAGCTTCACTGGGCGGGCCAGGAGGAACAAACCGTATCCGACACACAGACAGACACCGGTCTCCGTGTTGTAGAGCAACACGAACATCCCCGCTGCACCAAGAATGAATGCGGCTCGACGCCATGGGTGTCGTTGGACGAGAAGCAGAACTACCATTCCCGCTGCCATTCCAAAGCTGCGCCATCCGCTTTGGTTCGGATGGAAGACAGACGAGTGGCTGGTGCTTATCCAGGGTCCTACAAGGACTGCGCCAAACACCACGAACAATAGATTGCGAGGCCGCCACAACCAATAGGCGAGCATAGCCATAGCCAGAAAAGCCATCTGGAAATATTGGACGAGCCGAACATGCCCTCCGAAATCGAGAAAGCCCCAATTCCGCTCAAAGGCCGCCAGAAGAACCGAAGGGATCACTCCATAGTAGAGGTTGACATGGGATCCGAGCTGAAGGCCTGCAGCGAGTCTGTCAGCTGGTGCAATCACGAAGGAATAGTGCCATTCTGCAGCGGTCGAAAGGGGTTCTGACATTATAGGAAGTCGCAACAGTCCTGGCGCAATCAGGAAAATGCAGTAAGCCACCGTGAATATTCCCATCCAGGCCTGGAATGGGGCCGTCTTTCGAGCTCGTGCCGACACCCATAGGAGGATGGCAATCAGCGCCGACCCAAGCAGGAATAGGAACCGCAATCTTCTGGCAACAAACGCGGGAAAAGTTGCGTACTCGAAATCGAGGTACAGAAACAGTGCCCCGCCGATAAAGAGGAACAAGCTGGCGGATCTTCTAAGCTGGCTGGCGATTGAACGAACAGTCTTCAGAACCTGGTTGTCTGACGCGACGGGACGGCGGATGAACTGCGACGCGAGTACACAGAGAAGCCCCAACATCAACGCAGCCGCGCGATGCGCGTTCCGGGCGGGCGTGCTATCCGCCATTCCCTGCAGCGCCAACTGCTCCGGCGTGAACCGACTGAAGTCCACCCCCTTACTCGGTAACAGAGCTACGAGAACAGCTGCCAGGAATACTAATACAGTGATGGCGACAGCGAGATCTGATGCCCGCCAGCGCCGAGCACCGATACGATCTCTGGGTTCGGCAGACTCCGAGCCTTTAGGAATGAGTTGTAGATCCGCTTGCTTCATATCCTTTTAAGCAAACAGCAAAGGGAAGTGCCTCAAGGCCAGGAGGACTCATTTTCCTAACAGCCTTTGGCGTTTGCAAGGACTATTCAGAAACGTGCCCTCCTTTTCAAAACGCATGAGTAACAGGCGCGAAGATCGAAAACTTCACTAGGCGAGCGATTGCCGCAAAAGTATTATTCCTCTCGAACTGTTCTTGAATGGATCATCAAGCGCGACAGAAGGTTTTTCGACCATGAAACTCTTCATCGATACGGATGCCAGGACCCTAAGTGTGGATGACGGTCACAGCACGCGTACTTTAGATCTTTATTGCGACAAGGCATTTGGCCTCATCTCTGATCAATGGCTCAAGATTGGCTGGAATCAGAAGTATGTGTACTCGTTTAGTTGGATGGGCCGACCGATCATACAATTGCCTGAAGACATTCTGCGAATACAGGAAGTTATTTATAGAGTTAAACCTGACCTGATTATCGAGACTGGTGTAGCCCACGGTGGGTCGCTCATTTTTTATGCAAGTTTCTTAAAAGCTATGGGCAAGGGACGCGTTGTCGGAATCGACATCGAAATCCGGCCTCACAATCGGCAGGCGATCGAAGCGCACGAGATGAAGCCCCTGATAACTCTTATCGAGGGTAGTTCCATTGATCCGGCCATTGTCTCTCAGGCCAAATCCTTGCTAAAACCTGGCGAGCGCTGTCTCGTAATCCTCGACTCGAATCACACTCGCGATCACGTCCGAGCGGAACTGGAGGCCTATCACGACGTTATCGCAAAGGGTTCTTACATTGTCGCAACGGATGGTAGTATGCGCGACCTCCATGATGTGCCGCGGGGCAACCCATCATGGAAGACCGACAACCCCTGCGAGGCGGCAAAAGATTTTCTCCAAACGCATCCGGAGTTTGTACTCGAACAGCCCCCCTGGCCATTCAATGAGAGCACCTGGACACGCAATCTCACACACTGGCCTGATGCTTATTTGCGTCGACTGTAAACTGATCTGGAAAGACTCAATCCCTGAGCGCTAGCCAAACACATTCAGTGTGACTGCGCCATCAGGCACCTGTCGATATGCAACTCAAGAAGCCGCGAGTCACGATTGGCATGCCCGTTCGTCATGGCGCGAGGTCCCTCGCCCAAGCGATTGCCTCCTGGACTGCTCAGACCTACACCGACTTTCAATTGATCGTGTCCGATAACGCATCGACTGACGAGACCGAACAGATAGCGCGCGAAGCTGCGGCACAAGACCCACGAATCCGATATATCCGGCAACCTGCAAACCTCGGCCTTGAAGGGAACTTCGACTTCGTTCTGTCGCAGGCTACGACTCCCTATTTCACGTGGGCGGCTGCGGACGATGTACGCTCGCCCGACTACCTGAAACTGACGGTCGACTTCCTTGACACTCACTCTGAGTACACCGGAGCGACCTGTCCCGCCCGATTTGATGACGGTGAGTCCGATCCGCTGTGGATGGGCGACGGTTCGCGTGAAGAAAACTGCCGCTTTGAACGAGTGCTGCAGTTCTTTGGCACGCTCCACGCGAATGCCCGGATGTATGCGCTCTGGCGGACAGCCGCACTTGCAGACCTGCGTTTTTCCAATTACCGATATCTCGCAGGCGACTGGACACTGGTGACGACATTGCTCTCTCGGGGGAAGTTTAAGCGTCTGGAGGAAGGCACTGTCACTCTCGGCAGTCGCGGCCTCAGTAACAGTAAGAACATTTTCAACACCTACCGCCGACATCGACGCGAGTGGGTGTTTCCGCTCTACGAAGTGACCCGCCATGCTCGACGCCTGTTCGCCGGTGCGAGCCTTAAGCAACACGCGAGGCTATACCGCCGACTGTGGCGGCTGAACCGTGTCGAGTGTGTGCTGCAATGGAAGTACCGGCATGGCGGCGATACCTAAGCGAATACCGCGACGAAGGCTCAGAGTGTTAAGAGCGTGTGGCAACTTCCCGAAAGATGTACTGGACTTTCACGACCAGATTACTCGTAGTACTCCGGAGCCTTCTTGAGCTTTTCGAACGCAGCAATATCGTGCTGGATCCACAACTGCGCTCCCTTCTGTTTCAGAAACATTTCCATCGCGGCTCGTGAAGCTGCCGTTTGCTCCTTATTAAAGTCTCGGACAGGAATCCGATTCAGTGTCCTCTCTTCGGGATAGTGATAGAGATCCCCGGCAAGGACCACGGGGCCGGTCCCGGGTAAATCGACGAACAGCGCCTGGTGCGCCGGCGTGTGACCTGCAAAGAGCTTGAGCATCACTTTGCCATCGCCGAAAACGTCATACTCGTCTTTGTCGATAATGACTGTCTTGCTGTTGGCAAGGGCGTTGTAATTGTCTCGAATGGTCCGCTCGGGATTCGGACTGGAAAACATCACGTCTTTTTCTGCCTGGCGCACGAGCCACGTCGATCCGGCAAAATCGTTGGCATTGGCGATGTGATCCCAGTGGTAATGGGAAAGCGCGAGGTAAGTGATATCCGCCGGAGAATACCCGATCTCGGCAAGTTGCGCCTTCAAGGACTTCACCATCGTCACATCACGTTCCGTTTTGTCGGGCAGCGCGAAGTGCATACGCACCGGCGAACCTGTGGGCGTCCAGCCTTTATCCGCAATGGCGCCGACATCCCACATGAGCGTGCCCTTCGGATGCTTGACGAGAAAGCAACCCATCGACATGTCGGTTCTGGCGACTTCTTCCTTCTTGAGCTGGTAGGCATCCGCATTATCGTAGTGAAGCGTGCCGCAGTCGAAGACGTACAAACGAATCGACTGAGGCTGTTCTGTTGCGGGCTTCTGAGCGTCAGCGCAGCCGAAGAGGAAAAGAGCAACTAAAAGGAAAGATGGGAATCGCTTTGAGAGCATCGAGGACCTCCACATAAGAGATCGTGCAGCGGGACATACTTCAGCGGCCAAGTTCAATTATCAACGGACAACGTCCATCGGACAGCCGACATTGGAAGAAGCGGGTTCCCCAAAATGTCGGCTGTCCGATGGACGTTGTCCGTTGATAATTGAACTTGGCCGGATGGATTGCCCCGGCCTTAATCCGCGTCGTCGTCCGTCCCGGTCTTCTTCTTCGTCTTTCGGTGTGGCGCAGGCTTCTTCTTCGCCGAGGTGCTTGCCGGCCTCGTCCGACGCCGTGCCGCCGCTGCGGGTCTTGGTTCCTCCGGTACGACTTCTTCAACAGGCAGCTCTTCAACAATGACCGGAGACGGCTCCTCGATCACGGCTGCGACTTCTTCTTCGGCTTCTTCTCCCTCGACGACCGATGGCGAATCAGCCATCGGCTGAGCCGCTGCTGCGGCCAGCTCGTTCTCGATATCAAAGACCGGCACGGGAACGGGACGCGGAAACTGGTTACCTGCAAAGATCCGGAGAATCCCCTGACGGTTGCGCTCGAGCCGGAACAATCCCGCCCGGCCGGCAGCGCGCACAGCCTCAAGGAAATTCGCAAAGCCGTAGCGGCGTTCGTCGTAGGAAGGCGCCGCATTCTTTACGTACTGTTTCACGTTCCGCAGGTACATCGGCCAGTGTGGTGGATTCTTTGCGTTTTGGAATGCGTCGAAGAGGGCACGCACGCCTTCTTCCGCCTGCGCAGGGGATTGCGCTGCCGAAGATGGGAACGAAACAACAGCCGGACCAGCCGGACTCGGCGCACCGTGAGCAGCTGCGGCTGCCGCAGGCACCGATTCGGCTCCTGGTTGAGGCGGCTCTTCCTCTTCCGCAGGCACGCCCTCTCGCTCTTTGAGTTCCACGAGGAGACTGCGGTCCACCTGCTTCAGATTGACATAGCCCGCAGACGCCATCTTCTCGATGAAGTCTCTGAATGTGCTGGCACCATAGTCGCGCTCTGTAAATGTTGAGTCCAATTGCAGAAGGGTGCTTTTCAAGAGTCCGAGTTGAGGGGAGACTTCGCGATCCGACAAAACCTTCAGCGCTCGGCGGACAAGCGGCAACGCCTTGGCGAGATTTGCGTCTCCCGGACCTGCGGCCTTTGTACGCTCCGCCGGCCGTCGCGAACTCACCTGAGGAGCGGCAATCAGATTCTCGTAAGCGATGAACTCATGACAGTTCTTCTGGAGAATTGTGCTGGTGAACGCTCTGCCGCCAACAACAAGAACTTTCTTGTCGTACTGCTTCAGCTTTTCAACCAGTGCCATGAAATCGCTGTCGCCCCCGACAATCACGAAGGCGTTGATGTGATTTCGGGTAAATGCCATTTCCAGGGCATCGAGAGCGAGATTGATATCGGCGCCATTTTTGTCGCCGCCGGGGGTGAGATTACGCTGCACCATCTGGATGGCGTGCTGCGTCATGCTGCGGCTGTGGTCACCTGCCCGTTTCCAGTCGCCATAGGCGACTTTCGTGACGACTTCGCCACGTTCCTTGATCGCTTCCAATACCGTTCCGACATCGAAATGGCGATTCAGGGTGCTCTTAACACCGATCTCGATGTTGTCGAAATCGATAAAAACCGCAATCTTGAGGCGATCCGATCCGTTCAAATAGGCTGATCCTCCTGTGGATAGATAGTTTACAGACGTGGGAGATAGTACCTTAACTGGGAAGCTATTTTCTGAAGAGATTGTCGAAGGCGGCGCGCGGATCCAAAACTCGTCCGACGACAGATCCGCCGGAATCGTGGGTTTCTCGCTCGATTGAAGTCCGGGCGACGAAGAAGTCGCAGGTATTTCGCACGTCTTTTTTGGTAATGCGTTCAGGGATGGGCTGCGTGCACTCGAACTGAGCGCCGGTATCAAAGTTGCGGCAATTCTTACAGGTTCTCAGGTCCGTGCGACATTTCGGACACGTGCTTTCCAGGCCGATTTCGACGGGGGGAGGGACGACAGCCCCGCACATCGCGCAGCGCAGAACCTCTTGAAAACCCGGCATCTGGATAGGCCGCGGGCCATCCCGCTTCTGCCCTTTTGGGGGACCGGGCTCAGGCTTCCTTGGGCGAACCACGCGGTCGCGACCGTCGTCCTGATAACCACTCTGTCTGTATTTTCGTTCGGACATCTGTGGCTAACTACGTCGCCGGTCCCAGGAAGGTTACAAGCACAGTAACGGGGGTTGAACTTCTTCAATCCACGAGTTGTTTCACTGCGTTTTTCAGAGCTTCGGTGAAGGCCGTGTAGGGATCGGGGGTGCTGGCGAACCCTTTGGGGTCAATGGGTTCCCCGAGGCGGATTTCCACCTCGTGGCGGCGGAAATTGCCTCCCCGAGGCCACATTTCATAAGCACCCTTAAGGCCCACGGGCACGACAGGAATACCCAATTCACACGCGAGGATTGCTGAGCCCTTTTTGAACTCCCCCAGCTTGCCGTCAATGGTTCTGGTCCCTTCTGGAAATACCAGAAGCACTTTGCCATTGCTCAAGCCCGCGGCCCCGACCTGCAATGCCTGGACGAGGTTCACATCGGCATCCACCGCGACAATTCGCGACATCTTCGCGAAGAAGCTCATGACTCGCCCTCTCCAGTAATCCGTGTAACCGAGAATGAAGATGCGGTCGATGACACGTTTGGGAAGAACCGAAATCAGCAGCGGGCCATCGAGAAACGATTGATGGTTAGGGCACAGAATAAAGGGCGCCGCCGGAAGTTTTTCGAGGCCGGAATAGCGCAGAGGCAGGAACAGTCGAAACAGGAGTTTGCCCACTTTGATCAGAAGATAACTGCTCCACAGGATGAGCGCGGACGGGTTCATGGCATCGTGCTGATGAAGTGCGTTGTCCGGGGGAACATTGAGAATTTCTTTCCAGTTGCGTCCTCGGCCGGACTCCGGGCTGGCAGCCGTCAACTCATCGATCAGTTCTCCTAGCGTGTAAATGCGGGCGGCCTTTTCTTCATCAATGCGGACTCCGAGCTGGGCTTCAGCCAATCCGAGCAGTTCGACGCGCGCGAGAGAATCAAATCCCAGATCCAGTTCCAGGTTCATCGAAACATCGAGGGGACCTGTATCCGGCTTCGCCTGTCGCACGAGTTGTGCGACAACGGCGCCGGCTCCTTCCTTGAATCGAGGATGCTCGGCTGCAGCCTCCCGGCGGACAGCGGAATTGTTCTTCTCTTTCTCCTGCCGCTGAATTTCAAAACGCTGAAGTTTGCGGGTAACCGTCCGAGGCAGCGGCTCATGCCGGATCGAGAAGGAGAGAATCCGATAGTAAGACGGAAGCTGCTTCGAGAGACTCTCCAGGTCAAACTGGACATTCTCCGAAATTGCCGACAGGCCGCGGCGTCGGAATTCCTCCATATCGGGAACGACAACCGCATGAAGGCGCTCACCCTCAGGTCCGGAGACTCCCAGCACACACATTTCCTTGATCCAGGGACTCTGTCCGTAATGCGCTTCGAGTTCCTCCGGATACACGTTCTTGCCGTTCGCAAGGATGATTACATCCTTGCTCCGGCCTGTGATGACCAGACTCCCGTCGGGCTCAAGGCGTCCGAGATCGCCGGAGTGATACCAGCCATCGACAATGGCTGCTCTCGTCGCGGCCTCATCCCTGTAGTACCCCTTCATCAGAATGGGCCCGCGAATGCAGATCTCGCCCACCCCATCCTTGTCGGGAGAATCGATTTTAACCGACGCCCCGCGAATCGGAGTGCCCACCGTACCGATGACGTTGTGCTTTGCGGGGGTAGCTGTCGCCGCTGCAGCGGTCTCGGTGAGTCCGTACGCCTGAAGCATCGAATAGCCCAGTCGATCCAGATCTCTTGCCACTGCGGGATCGAATCGAGAGCCGCCGCTGGCAAGAATGCTTAGCTCAGGACCAACTGTCCGATGGATTCTCCCGAAGAGCTTTCGCCGATGCTGGGGCCGGGAAAGCCGCCCGGCAATACTCATCAGAACGCCAAAGATCTTCCTGAGAATGAACGGCTGAGCTTCCACCTGCGAAAAGATTCGTTTGTGGAGAACGTAAAAGAACTGCGGGACACAGACAAAGAACGTGATGCGGTGCTTGTGAAACGACTCCACGATGCGCTGCGGCGAAATACTCGACAGGAAAATTACGGCCGCTCCGATACACAGGGGGCCAAGGCCATTTGCAACGAGCGGGAGCACATGAGAGAACGGCAGCACGGAAAGTATCCGATGTTGTTGCGACAGCTCGAACGATTCGGCAACTCCGCGAATCTCGTGTGCAAGGTTGTATAGAGTGATCTCCACCCCTTTGGGATCGCCTGTCGTGCCTGACGTGTAAATAATCAGCGCGGTTTCGTCATCTTTCGGCGGCTGAAAAGGAGATACCGCAGCCGTGCTCTTAAGGAACTCATCCGAAGGAAGCAGAATGACTTCGGCTTTGGTGCTGCGCGCCTTGTCGAGATTCTGAGCATCGCTGAATATGAGACGGCATTCCGCGTGGCTGCACAGCCGCTGAATGGAATTTTCAGGAAGCGCGGGAGCAAGAGGGACCACGACCCCGCCGATGCGAAGAATGCCGAGCAGGGCAAAGACCCAGTGGGGAACATTCTCCATAAGGATGCCCACCCGGTCTCCCCGCCGAATCCCTCGTGCTTCAAGGAGGGCAGCAATTTGATTCATGAATCGAAGAACATCCGTGTAGGTGTGTTCCTCGAGACGATCGGCGTGGTCCAGAACAAAGGCAGGGCGTTGCGGTCCCTGTTTGGCCCACTCTTCGATTCGATCGAAGATCCAGCGGCCGCTTACCGTCGCATCAGCCGGGGGACCTGAAATCTCGGTCAAAGCACTCATGTCGCGTCGTTAGAATAGAATATTGCGATGCTGACCTGGATTGAAATCGATGGAACCGCGATTGGAAGGAATCTTGATGCATTCCGATCTGTTGTAACGCCTGGCACAGCAGTCATGGCTGTCGTGAAGGCAAATGCTTACGGACACGGTATCGACGTCGTGGCTCCCGTGGCGATACAGCATGCCGACTGGCTCGGTGTAAACAATCTCGAAGAGGCCCTCGCCGTACGGGATCTCGGAATTGATAAGCCCGTCGCCATCCTGGGACACACCGAAATCGAACGACTGGATTTCGTCGTTGCCGGCCAGTTTCGGCAGGTTGTGTACCGACAGGATGTCGCTGCTGCACTTTCCGAGTTTGCGAAAGCCAGGGGCACCACCGCGCGGGTGCATCTTAAAGTGGAAACAGGAACGCACCGCCAGGGTGTCGCTTTCGGGGATCTGGAAGGTTTTGTCAAAGAATTGCTAGCGTTGCCCAATCTCGAGATCGAGGGCGTCTATACACATTTTGCAAATATCGAAGACACGCTCGACCCTGCCTTCGCGCAATTTCAGATCGACGAATTCCGGCGCGCGCTGGCGGTTGTAAAGGACGCAGGCGCTCGGCCGTCGTGGATTCATGCGTCGGCAACGAGCGGCGCTCTGCTGTATCCCGAAACCGGCTTCAACATGATCCGCGTCGGAATCGGGACCTATGGAATCTGGCCTTCGCGTGAGACTCAGCTCGCCTCGCGCGAGCGCGGCCGCCGGGTAACACTGACTCCGGCGCTGAGCTGGAAAACGCGCATCGCGCAGATCAAGACCATCAAGCCCGGTGAGTTCGTCGGTTATGGACTGACCTATCAGGCAAGCCATCCCATGAAGATCGCAATTCTTCCCATTGGCTACTACGACGGCTATGACAGAAAGCTCTCCAATAGCGGGCGCGTGCTGGTGAGCGGTCAGGCCGTGCCCGTGATTGGACGCGTCATGATGAACATGATTGCGATTGACGTAACCGATGTCGATGTAAAACCGGATGACGAGGTTGTGCTGATCGGACGCCAGGGTAAAGCGGAGATTCGAGCGGAAGAACTTGCGGAAAAGATCGGCACAATTGCCTATGAAGTCGTATCGAGGATTAACCCGGGGATCCCACGCTTCGGGAATTAGGAGGCCCCAGAAGCTCTCCTCTACCCCGCCAGCTTCCCGTACTTCCCCCTGAAATACAGCAGGGGACCGGTTCCCTCCTTCGCCGCGCCAAACTCGACAGCTTCTACCTGCCCCAACAGAATCTGGTGGTCTCCTCCGGGGTAGGTCGCATGGGTCTGGCACTCAATGGCGACGAGGGATCCACGAATAACCGGCACTCCCGTCTTACCGAACGTATAGAGCTCTGCGGGGCGTTCCGAATCCTTCTTTGCAAACAAGGTCGAAAGATCTGCCTGACTCTCGCAAAGAACACTGACGCTGAACTTTCCAGCGTCCTTGAACGCTTGCAACCCGCTGATACGGTTGTCGAGACAAACCAGAATCAAGGGTGGATCCAGCGAGACCGACGTGAAAGAACTGACCGTGAGTCCATACGGCCTTCCTTCGTGTCCCGAGGTCGCCACGATCGTGACGCCACTACCCCAATTCCCCAATGCCTGTTTAAAGAGATCGCCAGTCACCATAGGGCGCCATGCTAGCACGAAAAACGCTATACTCCGGGGATCGGACGACCATGAAGTACGCATTAGCCGTCGCAATTGCGATACTGGCCGGGCTGACGATATCGGCTCAGGAACCGACAACACTGCGTGTCGACGTACGGCTTGTTAACGTTGTCACGACTGTCACAGACAATGATGGCAAGTTTGTACCAGGCCTTGCTGCGGACGACTTCACCATTCTTGAAGACGGAGTTCCGCAGAAGATCACGCACTTTTCTCAGGATCGCAATGTCCCCGTAAGCGTTGGAATTCTTCTCGACACAAGCGGCAGTATGGCGGGCAAGATGCGTGCTGCGTCGGCCGCCGTCGAGCGCTTCCTCCACAACATTCACGCGGATGACGATATCTTCCTGATGACGTTCGCGCGGGGAATCACCCTCGAGCAGGATTTCACCAGCGATCGAAAGAAGCTTGGAAAAGCCCTTTTGTCTCTCAACGTCGGAGGAGGGACGCTCCTTTATGACGGATTAAAAGAGGCTATCGAAAAGGTCGAGAAGGGCCGGCACGACAAGCGCGCGGTGCTGGTCATTTCCGATGGGATTGATTCGGGAAGCAAAGCTTCGACACTCGATGCGCTGCTGCAGACGATTCGCGGCGCTGAAGTACTCGTTTACGGGCTCGGCACCTCACAGACGGTTTACGCAGATCCCAATGAACACATTCCCTTCACCTTGCCGACGCCGTCCTCCGCGGCACGAGGCCCTTCTGTGATTTCAAACGCCCGCGGAAGCGGATCGCGCAGGGGATCCACGTCCAATTCAGTAACTGGCGTCAACATGACAGTGATGAACCAATTCGCCGCGAACAGCGGAGGTCAGGCATTTCTGCTGGCGGACACTTTCATCGATGAGGGAACATCGGAAATTGACAAAATTCTAAGCACGATCGCTGAAGAACTGCGCGGGCAATACACCATCGGGTATTATCCTTCGGCGCCTGACAACGGCAAGTTCCACACGATTAAAGTCACAACTCGCAAGAGTAACAACGTTCGGGCGAGGACGGGCTATCAGGGGCGCCCGTGATTCATTCCGCCTCCAATCTGAATTTGTAATGATAGAAACCCCAACCCGGGAATTACGAGCCTTCGACTCTGCTGTTGCGTGCACCGCCTGCGGATCCATTGAAGCGGCCGCCCAGATTTTTGCGAGCTACGGTTTCGACAATCGGGACGAACGATTCGACATTGTGCGGTGCCGGACTTGTGGGCTGGCACGCACCTCACCTTTCCCCGACACGGCCCAACTCGCCTCGTACTACAGCGCGTCGTACTATGGAGACGGAAACAGAAAGAAATTCTTTGGCCCCGTCGAGTGGTTCGCGCAATCCGAAAATCGGCAACGTGCGGGGAATCTTGAAAAGCACGGAGCGCGTTCGAGCCGGGTGCTCGATATTGGTTGCGGTCGGGCAGGCTTTTTGAAAGCACTTCAAGCACGGGCCTACGATTGCTACGGGCTCGAGATTCCCGGCTTTCCCCTTGCACCCTCAGAGCCCGGACTAACGCTCTTTCACGGTGACCCCGAAATGCTTGGTTTCGAGGGCGCCTTCTTTGATGCTGTTTCGATCTGGCACGTTCTTGAGCACACTCAGAATCCGAGTAAGGTTCTTCGCGAGATTTCCAGGGTCCTCAAGCCAGGCGGAGTGCTGGCCCTCGCAGTGCCGAATTTCGGCAGCACCCAGGCACGGCTGTTCGGAAAGAACTGGTTTCATCTCGATCTTCCGCGACATCTGTTTCATTTCACGGAGCCAATGCTGACGAAGATGCTGCGCGACACCGGACTGGAACCCGTTCGCGTCTCGACGCACTCGATTCATCAGAACCTGTACGGGTTCATCCAAAGTCTGCTGAACGGACTTTTTCCGCGAACGCCGAACAAGCTGTTTAATTTTCTTAAGGGTGGTAACAAGAAGGAAAGCTCACTGGCGGGAATGCTTCCCCATTTGGCCGTTGCCTCGTCGGCCTTCCCGCTTGCTGTCCTCGAATCTGCCTGGAGCGGGGTCACGGGCTCGGGCGCAAGCCTGATTATTTATGCACGAAAGAAAGCCTGATCGATACGCAGTTCGCGTCGAGGCCGCTCTTAGCTGCCCTTTGTGCCCCACCCGCCGCCGCCGGGCGTTTCAATGGAGAGCACGTCACCTGCGTCGAGCCAGGCAGTAAATTTTCCCGGCATTTCCTGCACCTGCCCGTCGGCATGACGTATGACGTTGTGGCCGGTGAGTCCATTGCTTCCACCGTTTTCGCCGGGCGGCGGGAACCTTCGACGATCCGAAAGCACCGTTATTTGTGTCCTGGAGAGGAAACGAATCTCCCGAACCACACCGTCACCGCCTCGATTCCGCCCTGCACCTCCTGAGTTACGCCGCAGTGCATAGCGAAGAATGCGCGCGGGATAGCTGTGCTCAAAGGCTTCAACAGGAGTGTTTAACGAGTTGGTCATATGGGTGTGCACGCCGGAGATGCCGTCAAGTTGAGGCCGAGCGCCCATTCCTCCGCAGACGGTCTCGTAGTAGGCGACGGGCTCACCGGTGCGAGGATCGACACCGCCGAATGTGAGGTTGTTCATCGTGCCCTGGCTCGCCGCGGGGATGCGGCCCGGCAAAGCGGGCGCTAGGCAACGATAGAGAACGTCAACGATGCGCTGCGACGTCTCGACGTTCCCGCCACACACGGCCGCGGGCGGACGCGCATTTACGATAGTTCCCTTGGGCGCAACAATTCGAATGGGCCGCATGCCGCCTGCATTCGACGGAATTGGCGCTTCAACCAGCGTTCGGAAAACATAGAATACGGCCGAAGCCGTGATGGCAAAAACCGAGTTCACGCTTCCCTGCACCTGAGGATCCGAGCCCGAAAAGTCCACCTCCGCCTTGTCTCGACGAATGCGGATCGTGACAGCAATGCGAATCGGCCGGTCACGCACGCCATCGTCGTCCATGAAGTCTTCCGCCTGGTAAGTGCCGTCCGGTATCGCTCGAATCGCAAGGCGAGTCATGCGCTCGGAGTAATTGAGGATCTCGCTTACGCAGCGGCTGACCGAGGGCCATCCGTACTTGGCCACAACTTCCATCAACCGGCGTTCTCCCGTTCGGTTGGAAGCAAACATTGCGGACAGGTCGCCTTCACGCTCCCTCGGCGTCCGGACGTTGTAGAGCACCAGATCCCAAACGTCTTTGTTGATTGCGCCGGCGGAAACGAGTTTCACGGGCGGAATGCGCAGTCCTTCCTGATAAATCTCCTCGGCAATCGGCATCGAGCCCGGCGACATGCCGCCGACGTCGGAGTGATGCGCGCGGCTGGCTACATAAAACCTCAGCACGTTTTTATGGAAGACGCCGGAGACCAGCGTGATGTCGGGGAGATGTGTGCCGCCCGCATAAGGATCATTGAGCATGATCATGTCGCCCGGCCGGATGTCGCGTGCTTCGATCGCAGCCTTGACCGACAGAGGCATGGACCCCAAATGCACGGGCATGTGATCTCCCTGCGCAATCATGTCGCCGGCGGCGTCGAAGAGAGCGCAGGAGTAATCGCGCCGCTCCTTGATGTTCGGAGAGAAAGCAGTCCTCTTGAGCGTCGCACCCATCTCTTCGGCGATAGAGTGGAAGAGGCTCTTGAAGATTTCGAGTTGTACCGGGTCGATCGGTTTCATGATTCCTGTTTCAGCACCAGATTCCCAAACGCATCCACTTCACAAACAAAATCAGGCGGCACGAGCGTGGTCGAACTGTATTCCCCGACGATCGCCGGCCCGCGAAGAACGTGGCCATGCTGGAGGCCACTCCTGTTGTAGACGCTGGTTCTCTGGGCCTTTCCGGTAAACCCCACACTGATGACTTCCAGCGGCTGCGGCTTGCCTCGCGCCTTATGCATTTTGGGAAAACGGATCTTCGGTGCACGCCCGAAGAATGTCGATCTCACGTTGACGATCTCAACGTCGCGTGCAGCGTCGGAATGCCCGTAACGGCGCTCATGCAACTTATGAAAGCTCGACACAAACGTGCGAGCAAAGGGAACCGTCAACTCATACGATTGCCCGCGATATCGCAGGTCGAGCGAATCCAGGATGCGCACCGATTTTCCTTCAAACCCTTCATCCTTTAAATCGGCACGTCCCGCGCGATGGAGGCTTTCCAGTTCACGTCGAACCCGCGCCTCCGCGCCGGCGGCCGGAATCAGCATCGATCGCGAGTAGTCCTTGCGGACATCCGAAAGCAGCAAGCCGAGCGCGGACAGCGCGCCCGGATGCCGCGGAACGACAACTCGAGGGATGCTCAAGGCGCGTGCAAGATCCGCCGCATGTAATCCCCCGGCGCCACCGAACGAAACGAGTGCGAAGTCCCTCGGATCATAACCTCGCTCGATGGAGATGAGCCGTATCGCCTGTTCCATATTGTTGTTGACGACGTCGATGACTCCCTGAGCAATCGTGTGCAGAGAATTCCATTGGCGCGTCCATGGCATTCGGCTTACAGCCGGCGCGATACGATTGACGGCAAGCGGCACAGTTCCGCCGAGGAAGAATCGGGCGGGAAGCCGTCCAAGCGCAACGTTGGCATCGGTCACGGTAAAACGCTCGCCACCTTTCCCATAACACATCGGCCCAGGATCCGCGCCTGCGCTTGACGGTCCGACCTTGAGCGCTCCCCCCGCGTCGAGTTCCGCAATGGAACCGCCGCCCGCACCCACCGTGTGAATGTCGATAATCGGAATGCCGACGGGTAACCCATCGATCTCAGCCTCGTGCGTAACGCGGATTCCACCTTCACAAAGCGCAACGTCCGTGGAGGTGCCGCCCATATCAAAGGTGATGATGTTGGAGTATCCGCAGGCCGATGCCACGTGAAACGCGCCCACGACTCCTCCTGCCGGGCCCGAGACAATCGTATGTACCGGCAGGTCGGCTGCGGTTCTTGCGCGCACGGCACCGCCGTTGGACTGCATCACGCGAAGGCGCGTCTTCCCGAGATGACCGCCCAGCCGATTCAGATAGCTCCCCATCAACGGTGCCAGATAGGCGTTGATGACAGTTGTGGACGTGCGTTCGTACTCGCGGTATTCCGCAAGTACACGGCACGACAACGACACGGGAATTCCCAGCGGTGCCAACATCTCTGCTACAGCTTCTTCGTGTTTATTGTTGGCAAAGGAAAACAGCAGGCAAACTGCCGCTGCCTGAACGCCGTTGCGCTGCAATGCGGCAACGAGGGTGTGCAAGTGATCCAGATCGAGGCTCTGGTCGATCGCTCCGTCATAAAGCGTTCGCTCTTTAACACCGAATCGCAGTTCGAAAGGCACAAGCGGATCGGGCCGGCGGACAAATATGTTGTAAAGCTCCCGGCGGGTTTGCCGTCCAATAGCCAGAACGTCTTCGAATCCTTCAGTCGTGAGTAGTGCGACACGAGCGCCCTTTCGTTCGAGCAGGGCATTGGTTGCGACGGTCGAGCCGTGAATGACTTCAGTCGGCTCCAATCCTTGCAATCCCTCGAGAATCGCTGCCTCCGGCTCACGAGGTGTGGAGAATTTCTTGAAGACCTCCATGCGGCCGTCGCGCACCACAACGAAGTCCGTGAATGTCCCGCCCGTGTCTATACCGATTCGCATGCGTTCAATCGTGCGGGCTATGTCAAAGGGCTCACCAGGCTGTCAGCTTGCTGGCAAGCTCCTCGGATATCACGCGTTTGAAGTCCAGGCTGTGAATGTCGTGGCGGACATTGCGGAAACTGTAGGGCGGCGATGGTTTCTCCTCGCATTTCGCGCAATAGCGTAGTTGTTCTCGGCTTCGAAGGCATGCGTTCTTTTCGTAGCTCTCGGGAGAAGCGATTTCGCCAAGACAGGCTACAAACGCTGAGGTCCCCCGATGGACGGACGCACAACATTCGCAACCTTCACAATTGTTACAAAATTATTAATTCTCGATGAAAACTATATCAATTCCCCGCTGAACGCGATACAAGCTGCCGATAGGCAAGAAGGATGGCTAAACCAGCGTTTTACGGTGGCTTATTTCTTGGAGTCTGCATCTTGGCCTTCGCTCATGATCTGCGGGCTCAGTCCCCTGCCGCCACCGCCGCCTCCTATGTTGACATGGGCGACAAGTTCGCCCGCAATGGTGAGCTCAAGCTCGCAATTGGTGCCTACACCGTCGCGCTGGACTATCAACCGGACTTCAGTCTGGCATATTTTCGGCGAGGTCTCGCGCGGCAGCAACACGGAGAACTCGGGCTCGCAATCGGCGACTTCACAAAAACCCTGGAGCTTGTTCCGAACTGCGCGGAAGCCTACGCCAATCGGGGATATGCCTACAGTCTCCAGCAGGACGTCGAGAAAGCGCTCGCGGACTGGCAGGCCGCCATCGTACTCAATCCAAAGCTGACCAGCGTTTCTTACAATCGTGGAAATCTGCGGCTCAATCAGGGCGACTTCGATGCTGCCCTCGAAGACTTCACACGGGCGCTGGAAATCGACCCCGGATACGCGATGGCGTACAACAATCGAGGTATCGCCAAGCTGGGAAAAGGCGATGTGACCGGTGCTATCGCAGACTTCAAGCACGCCATTAAGCTCGACCCCGCTCACCCTGAGGCGTTCACCAACCTCGGCCTCATTCGACTCGAACAGGGAAATACCGTCGAAGCCGAGAGATACTTCGCCCGATCACTCCAGCTGAAGCCTTCAGTCAAAGACTTCATCAACACACGCGTCGCCGAAATCAAACAGCGGTAGATCGTTCAGAGCTGCGCTTCGGCGATGGCCCGCTCCATTGTGCGTTTGTGGGCTTCCAGCACAGGAGTCACGAGCCTGGCATCCACACACTCGAGTGTGTCCTTGATCGTATGCAGCCAGCGATGCAGACCAAGCACGGCAAAACATCGCGAATAGCCGCGGTCTGTGAATACCGACAGCTCGCCTGCGTCTGCGCGCACGGGCTGTGCGCGCTCCAATTCGCGGATGCCGCGGAATCCTTCGGCAACAGCCGCATTGAGATTCGTGGTCGCCATTACCGAGCGTTGAGGATCGGCAGTGTCGAGCAGGCGCAGCGCCGGACCGGATTCGTCGGCATCGCGCGCCGCGACCGTTGCGCCAACATGCGCCCAGAGGTCGGTGGACGGGGCAGGTGGCGCCAGGTCCATTACTCTGTGCGATCCGGCGAAGTAGTATTCATGCGCGCCCGCATTGACGAGATGGATGGAATGGTCCGGAAAGCGGTCAACGGCCCATCGAGCAAGTTCCAGGAATACTGCAGTACCGGTGCCGCGTTCGCCTACGCAATCGAACCAGCCCGAACGCGGCGTTGAGATCACGAGCCAGCGGCGGCCTCGTTCCAACCTTCCGATGACGTTCGTGCTGTTACGATGCGTTGCGTCCCCGTCCAGCGTAAAGGTTGCTTCTGCTCCTGCGGCGGCGGCTTCCTGAAAGGGTTTCGAGTCCTTCGGCGCCATTACGGCAACGGGAACGGGCATCACGCGATCTTCCGGCGCATTTAGAAGGACGGCTTCCCCGCTGGGCCCGGTGGTGACAATGACAACTCCGAGGGCTTCGGCAGTCGCAGCGGCCTGAATAGTTCCGCCGATGCCTCCATTACCTCGTCC
>Ga0070675_100000179_pt1 | contig 39545 bp, 38 predicted proteins | sample KBSM43metaG_FD_65343 | JGI IMG/M metagenome (GOLD analysis project Ga0070675, IMG submission 65343) | Miscanthus rhizosphere microbial communities from Kellogg Biological Station, Michigan, USA - KBS M4-3 metaG | ecosystem: Host-associated > Plants > Roots > Rhizosphere > Soil ... | reverse complement strand
CTTTCGTGCTCGGCAGCATCTTCGCGAGTCGCGCGTCGCGCGCACAGGCGACGCGCAGCGCGCGCGCGAACGCCTTGAACACCGCCTCGACGTGATGGTGGCTCGAGCGGCCGTAGAGCACCTTGACGTGCACGTTGGCCCTCGCCCCCGACGCGAAGCCGTCGAAAAAGTCGTGTACGAGCTCCGTCTGCAGATCACCCACCTTTGGCGTCTTCACCTTGAGGGTCACGACGGCGTGCGGGCGTCCGCTCAGATCGATGGCGGCGACGGCGAGCGTCTCATCCATCGGCATGACGAAGTAGCCCGCTCGATTGATCCCTTTGCGATCGCCGAGCGCCTTGAGCAGCGTTTCGCCGAGCGTGATGCCGACATCTTCGACTGTGTGGTGCTGATCGACGTCGAGATCCCCCTTTGCCTTCAGCGCCAGATCGAAGCCGCCGTGCCGCGTGAACAGCTCGAGCATGTGATCGAAGAAGCGGATGCCGGTGCTGACGTTGTAACGGCCCTCGCCGTCAATGGTCAGCCGCCCCTTGATCCGGGTCTCGGTTGTCCGCCGATCGAAAGTTGCGCCGCGCTTCATGACGCCTGCTTCGCTGCCATCACGGACTCGAGCGCTGCAATGGCGGCTCTGGTGTGCTCGAGGACGCCGGTCGTAATCCGCACGCACCCGGGCGTCGCGGGATCCTTGGACCGATCTCGAACGTGAATCCTGCGCGCGGACAGTGCCTGGATGAACGGCGTCGTTTCACCGACGCGTACGAGGACATAGTTCGCCGCGCTCTCCCAGTACTGCAGCCCGAGGCGGCGGCACGCGGCATAGAGCAACTGCCGCGATTCAGCGACCTCCGCGGCATAACGCGGCAGGAACTCGGTATCTTCGAGCGCCGCCTGAACGGCGGTCAGCGCCATCACATTGATGTTGAACGGCAACGTGACATCGCGGACCGGCTGCAATGCCGGTGGCTGACCGATGACGATGCCGACGCGCATGCCCGCGAGGCCATACGCCTTGGAAAACGTTCGACCCACGAGGACGTTCGGGTGCTGCGTCACGTGGGGGACAAAACTCTCGCCGCCGAACTCGATATAGGCCTCATCAATCAGCACGATCGCGTTTCCCGCCGCTCTGCTGATTCGTTTCAAGTCTTCGATCGAAATCAGCTGACCAGTCGGGTTGTTCGGCGTATTCAGGAAGATCATCCGCGTTCGCGGCGTGATCGCGCGGATCACGGCGTCGGTCGGGAAGCTCAAGTCCGGATTGGCCGGAACGCGTACTGCCGTCGCCCCGGCCGCGGCCGTCGAATTCGGATACGGATCGAATGCCGGCGTCGGCACGATCGTTTCGGCATCGTGGATACGCGCCTTCGAGATGTGGCCGACGGCCGCCATCAGGATGCCCTCGTCGAGCCCGTTGGTCAGCAGCACCCACTCCGGGTCGACGTCGAAGTACCGCGCAATCGTCAGCACGAGGCTGGGGTAGGACGGATATGTCGATATGTCCGTTGGCTGCAAGCGGCGGATCGCGTCGATCACGCGAGGCGAGCAGCCGCCTGTGTTCTCGTTGAGGTGCAGCCGCAGGCCTTCGCCCGGATCCGGATACCCCTGAATCAGCATCATGAATTCCGAAAGCGGGTCCGATTCGCGGAACCCGCCCCATGTGACCGCGTACCCTTCCGGTCCGCGAATCGAATCTCAATCGACCGCGCGTGTCCTTCCAACCCCTCTGCCCGCGCCAGCGCGATCACGCTCGGAGCAATGCTTCGCAGCCCCTTTGGCGTGAGTCGCTGAACGGTTATCTGTCGGACAAAGTCGCCGGCCGAGAGTCCCCCGCGCACGCGCGCCGCGCCGGCCGTCGGGAGCACGTGATTCGATCCAATCGCATAGTCGCCCGCGACCTGGGCCGACCACACTCCGACGAAGACGGACCCGGCGCTCTTCACCTGCTTCGCCAATCGCTCGTCATCAATAACGAGATGCTCGGGCGCTGCGCCGTTGGCCAGCTCCATCGCCTCGCCCAGCGATGCGGTGACGATAATGCCGCCGTGCGTTGCCAGCGCCTCGCGTGCCGGGCCGTCGGCGGGCATCTGCTCGGTGATCGCCTGCGCGACGCGACTCGCCAGTGCGCGGCTCGGGGTGACGAGCACGGCCCGAGCGTCAGGATCGTGTTCTGCCTGCGCAATGAGATCGGCCGCGAGCCAGCCTGCGTCAGCCTTCGAGGCAACGACGAGAATTTCAGTCGGCCCCGCGTAGAAATCGATTCCGCAGTCGGTGGCCACCAGTGCCTTCGCCGCCGCGACGTAGCGGTTGCCGGGACCAACGATCTTGTCCACGCGTGGGACCGATTCGGTCCCATAGGCGAGCGCTGCAATCGCGTGCGCGCCGCCGAGCCGGAACAGGCGCGATACGCCTGCCTCGAGCGCGGCCGCCATCACAACCGGTTCCGGACGCGGGCAGACCGCGATCACCTCGTGCACGCCGGCGGCGACGGCCGGAATGGCCGTCATCAGCAGCGAAGAAGGAAGTGGATAACGGCCGCCAGGAACGTAGCAGCCGACACGATCCAGTGCCACAATCCGCTGCTCGACCGCGATGCCGCCACTGACGCGGGTCTTCCAGCCACGTGGAACCTGCCGTTTCGCGACGGTTCGTATGTTGGCGGCGGCGCGCCGAAGTGCGCGGCGGACCGATACAGGTACCAGTCGCGCGGCTGCGGTCATCTGCTTCCGCGAAATCTCCACTTGACCGTCGAGACCGTCGAATGTCCGTGCGTAACGCAGCAGCGCCGCATCGCCATGCTGGCGGACGTCAGCGACGATCTCCGCCACACGGCGGTCCGTCTCCGCGTCCCGTACGCGCTGCGGTGCGAGCAACTCGCTCACCGCGTCCCGATCGGTCGATGCCACGATTCTCACAGCACGATCTTGTTGAGCGGGTACTCGACGATCCCCTGGCCGCCTGCGGCTTTCAGTTTCGGAATCAGGTCGCGGACCGTCCGCTCTTCGATGATCGTATTGACGGCGACCCACTCCTCATCGCTCAACGAAGAAATCGTCGGACGTTGCAGCGCCGGAAGCTGCTGCAGCACCTTGTCCAGATCGCGTCGACGGACGTTCAGCATCAGGCCGACGCGCCCCTGTGCCTCGATCGCGGCTCGGAGCAGCAACGACATGTTCTCGAGTTTTGTCCGCTTCCACCCGTCGGCCAGCGCATCCTCATTCGCGATGAGTTGCGTGTTCGATTCGAGGACGGTATCGAGAATTCGCAGCCGATTCGCGCGAAGCGTCGAACCGGTTTCGGTCGCTTCGACGATCGCGTCGGCGAGTACTGGTGGCTTGACTTCCGTCGCGCCCCACGAAAACTCGACGCGTTTGACGGGGACCTTCAGCGTTTCGAAGTAGCTCTTTGTGACCTGAACGAGTTCGGTCGCGATCGTCGCGCCGGCGAAATCGGTGGGCGCGTGGAAGCGCGAATCTTCCGGCGCGGCGAGTACCCAGCGCACCTTGCCGAAACTCTGCTTGGAATACACCAGATCGGCGAGACTCGTGACGCAGGTGTGCGGGTCTCGGCCGAGCCTGTGTTCGGCCACCCAATCGAGGCCGGTCAGTCCCGCATCGATTACGCCTTCGCAAACGTACCTCGTCATCTCTTGCGCCCGGATCAGCATGCATTCGATCTCGGGGTCGTCGATGGCGGGGAAATACGAACGCGAGCTGACATAGATGCTGAATCCTGCGCGTGCAAACAGCTGCACGGTCGCATCCTGCAGCGAGCCCTTCGGAATGCCGAGTCGAAGCTTCATGGAAGGGTAATGCCCTCCGCGCGGCGGAAGAAGCAGGTGCGCTCGCCCGTGTGGCACACGTTGCCGTCGCCGAGCCGCTCCGCTTTCACCAAAACGGTGTCGTCATCGCAGTCGATCAGCACGTCACGCACCGCGAGTCGGTTGCCGGACGTCTCACCCTTGGTCCAGAGCGTGTTCCGGGTGCGGCTGAAGAAGGTCACATAGCCTGTCTGCCGCGTGACGTCCCACGCCTCCTGGTTCATGAAGCCGACCATGAGCACTTCGCCGCTCATGTGGTCCTGGACGACCGCGGGTATCAAGCCATCGAGTTTCGAAAAATCCATCTCTGTCTCGTAGGGGCCGGCTTGAGCCGGCCCGGTACAACAAAAAACCCCGCCCTGATCCGGCGGGGTCTGCATTGCGTCTGGTGATTCGTGAGGTTCTGGTTTTCCTTACGCGCGCAGTCCTGCCGGACGACCCTGGTGGCCGTGGTGATGATGGACGTGCGCGTGTGCCTGGAACCGAACCATTGAGGTCAGAAGCCTATCAAATGGGATGAGGGAGCGCAAGGTAAGCATCGGCCTCGATTTCGACGAGCATGTCGGGATCGATCAGCTTTGCGACCTCCACCATGGAGGTCGCCGGCCGGATGGTTCCGAAGAACTCGCCGTGCGCGCGGCCGACTTCCTCCCATCGACTGATGTCGGTGACGTAGATGCGTGTCCGCACGACATCGTCGAGTCGAGCACCAGCCTGCTGCAGCGCGGACTCGATATTGCGCAGTGCCTGGAGCGCCTGCGCGCGCATGTCGCCTTGCCCGATGACTCGGCCGTCGGCATCGGTAGCCGTCGTGCCGGACACGTGAACGTAGGAGCCGACGCGCACCGCTCTGGAGTAGCCGACCACCGGCTCCCACGGCCGGCCGCTGGAGATGTTTTGCCGCATGGAACGGATGTTATGCTCAATCCGTGTTACGACAGATTGCGTGCGTGTTGATGGTGGGTCTGGGAATTTCGCTCGCCGGGTGCCGTCAGGCTGACGGTCCGATGCCTGAAGCGACCGAATCAGTGGCAAATGAGCTCGGCGACATCAGCCGGGACCTGCAGAACGTGGCCTATCAGACTCCGTCCGGCACGCAGGATCTCAGCGACGACATCAGCCACTATGCGCAGGGAACCAACGGCGGTGAAGCCGCGGCCCAGGAGCTCGCCCGTCGTCTGGCGCAGGCGCTTATGGGAAAAATGTTCAAGGTCGCGCAGGCGATGCCCGTTGCACACACGGCCTGGATCGCCGTCGCCGCGCGACAGCTGAGCCAGCAGCAGATCGAAAATCTCAAGAACGAGATGAAATCGGAGTTGGTGGCGCTCGGCGTCAACGAGCAGCAGGCCCAGAGCGTCGCCGACCAGGTCGGCGTCGTTCAGAAGGCGGTATCGGCTCGCCAACGCCGTTGGTACGAACGGCTGTAACACAGCGGCGGGTCGTAAAGACCCGCCCTACGCTATCGAGGAACTACCTGGCTACGGCGACAGGTCTTTCCACAACCTCCCACGGCAGTCCGGGGCGACCGAAATGGCCGTAATTCGTCGTGCTTCGATAGATCGGCCGCAGCAGATTCAGCTTCTCGATAATCGCCCGCGGACGGAAATCGAACGCGCTCATCACGAAATCGGCGGCCGCGCGGTCGTCGCCGGTGCCGAACGTATCAACCTTCACTGACACCGGTTTCGCCATTCCAATCGCGTAGCCGACCTGCAGTTCGGCACGTTTGGCGAGACCGGCCGCCACAATCTGCTTCGCAACGTACCGGCAGAAATACGCGCTGCTGCGATCGACCTTCGACGGATCCTTTCCGCTGAACGCGCCGCCGCCGTGCCGGCCCCATCCGCCGTAGCTGTCGACGATGATCTTGCGTCCGGTGACACCTGCGTCGGCGGAAGGACCACCGTGGCTGAAGTCTCCGGTGGGGTTGACATACAGCGCGACGTCCTTGCGCCACCAGGCGCCAAGCACGCGCGGTCCAAGCTGCTCGCGAACGTATTCCGTGATTTGCGTCTGATTGGCGGAAGGTGTGTGCTGCGTCGATACGACGACGGCCGTGACTTCTTTCGGTTCGTAGTTCTCGTAGAGGACGGACACCTGTGACTTGCTGTCGGGACGCAGGAAGGCAACTCGACCCTGCTTGCGATCGTCGGTCAGCCCCTTGGTCAGCTTGTGCGCGAGGAGAATCGGCAGCGGCATCATCTCGGGTGATTCGTCGGTGGCGTAGCCGAACATGATTCCCTGATCGCCGGCTCCCTGATCGCCGCTCTGGCTCGTCGCCGCCGTCACGCCCTGGGAAATCTGCGTCGACTGCCGCGTCATGATGGGGATCAGCTTCAGCGTCGTATCGCAGAACGGCTCCGACGTATCCGTGTAGCCGATTTCCTTCACCGCTCCGCGAACGATCTGGTCGTAATCGAGCTTCGCGTTTGTCGTGATCTCACCGGCAATCACGACCGTGTCGCTCTTGCACAACGTCTCGCACGCGACCCGACTCGCGGGGTCGTGTTCGAGGCAGGCATCGAGGATGGAGTCGGAAATGTAATCGCACACCTTGTCGGGATGGCCTTCCGACACCGATTCGGACGTGAAGATGAAACGCGACATGGAGCTCCTTCGGGCAATAAAAAAGCCCGCGACTGAGTCGCGGGCGATCCTTCGCGACTTAGACGGTAGCGCCCAGGCTCACACCTGAACGACCATACGCGCGGCCCATCAAGTCGAGGAAATCGCCGCGCGCCACGAAACGGGGCAGTATAACACTGGCTCAGGGCCCAGGGCTAAGGGCGTCGGGTACCTTTGAGCCCTGAGTCGCGTTAAGCCATGAGCCTCTTATTGCTCGTTCACCACGGTGACGCGGTCGGTCCGGACGTCGATCCAATGCGTCCGTTGTCGTCGGCAGGCCGCGTCGCAACGGAAAGAGTTGCAAGCGCTGCCATGGCGCGCGGTGTCAAGCCGGCGGCGATCTGGCACAGCGGAAAGCTCCGCGCGCGACAGACCGCGGAGATTTTCTGGAAGGTATGTAATCCGCTCTCGTCATTCACCGCCGAGCGGGGCCTGCTCCCGGACGACCCGCCCCAGTGGATACGCGATCGCCTCACCGGCGAGGACCGAACCATTCTGATAGTGGGACACATGCCGTATCTCCCGCGGCTGCTTGGGATGCTGACCGGGGCGCGCGATGAACGTGGGATGTCATTCCCACTGCACGGATGTGTGGCCCTCGAGGCGGATGGGGCGCAGTGGACAGAGATCTGGAGGCTGGAATCGTAAAAGTCCGGACCGTTCAGAACGTGGATCCAATCCAACGTCGCGAACGATCCGAACGACTCGAACGATCTACCAACGGAACGTGAGACCCGCGGTCCCGCGCCAGAAATCGAACTTGCCCGCCGCGAACGTAATTCCTGAGGTCTGTTCGAGGTCCTGCAGGTCGCGGAAGTAGCGCAGATCGCCACGGAAGCCCACATGGTCGGTCATGAATCCCATCGCGCCGGCGCCCACGTTCATGCCCCAGTCGTTGCTATCGATTGTGAACAGCTGTGCCGCGTCTTCGACGTGCGTCTTCATCAATCCCAAGCCGCCACTGACGTACGGGCGGAAGCCCGGGCCCCTCTGGCCACCAACGGGAATGCCGAGGACGATGTTTGCCATCAGGTTCTGGACATTGTCGCTGTCCGCGAAGCTGATGTTTTCGGTGCTGTTCTCGAAGAACGTCGGTGTGTACGACCAGTCGGCTTCGAATCCAACGATGCCCGCACCCATCCAGCCAAGCGTTGCACCGTAGGTGAGCTTGTCATTCGATGGTGTGTCTCCACCGAAGCCGACACCGATATTCGGCGTGAACAACCAGTCGGCGCGGGCGCTTGCGGGTCCGATCACCAGCAGCAACGCCGCTATCAGTGCGCACTTCTTTAACATCTGTGTCCCTCCTCCGTCCGTGTCGTCGCCATTCTTGCGACGGGGTTTCTCCGTCGCTGCGGGGGTGCAAGCGGGGTGCCCGGAAGCTGCCGCAGAGCTCATCAAACACGTGACAAACTGGAGTTTTTTCTGTAGAGGCCGGGTCTTGACCGTTGGCCTCTACGCAACAGCGAGCCCGTCGGTCTGCTGCAGCAGCAGTTCCCACGCGCGATCTGTGTGCGCGCCGGTCGTGCGCAAATGGCCGATCGCGATGCGGATGACGAACGCGCCGTTGATGCGCGTGTGCGACAAAAACACCTCGCCCGTTGCGTTCACCGCATCGAGAAGGCGCTGGTTGAAGAGGTCGAGTTCGGCAGATCCAAGTTGTAACGCGCGTGGGTTTGCGCGGAAGCACACGACGCCAAACGGCACAGCCGCAAGCCGTTCGAAATCGGGATGCTCATCAACGCGCGCGGCGAATTCATGAGCGAGACGGATGTGCTCTGCCAGGATAGTGCGGAGCCGCGCCGCACCAAAATGCCGAAGAACCATCCAAAGCTTTAGAGATCGAAAACGGCGGCCGAGCTGGATACCCGTATCCATCAAGTTCCGCGCACCCTCACTGGCTTCTGGTGTTTTCAGATACTCGGGAACGAGGGAGAACGCCTCGCGCACGACTTCCATTCGTCGGCAGTAGAACGCACTCAAATCGAAGGGTGTGAATAACCACTTGTGCGGGTTGATCACGATGGAATCCGCGCGATCCCAGCCGGCGAAATACGACGCGCACCCGGGCAGCATCGCCGCCACGCCCGCGTAGGCGGCGTCCACATGGAGCCAGATGCGATCATCGCGGCAGATATCCGCAATGGCGTTGACCGGATCGATCCCGGTCGTCGAGGTCGTTCCGATGGTCGCGACGACAGCGACCGGCCGTATCCCCGCGCGCCGATCCTCGTCGAGTGCAGTACGAAGGGCGTCGGGCCGCATGCTGTACTGATCGTCCACCGCAATGCGTCGCAGGGACGACTGGCCCAGCCCCAGCGTCAGGACGGCTTTGTCGATCGACGAGTGCGCCTGATCCGAACAATACACACCGAGCCCGCCGATCTCGGGCCGTGCCGCGAGGCCCCGCTCCCGCACATCCGGCACGGCTGCCTGACGCGCGGCGGCCAGCGCATGAAGGCTGGAAATCGAGGCGGTGTCGTAGATCACGCCGTCAAATGCGCTCGGAAGACCGAGCAGATCGCGCAGCCACGCCAGCGAGACTTCCTCGAGCTCGGTAGCCGCCGGCGAGGTACGCCACAGCATTGCCTGCTGATTGAGCGCTGCCGAGAGGAACTCCGCGAGGACACCGGAGGCGCTTGTCGTCGCCGGGAAATATGCGAAAAATCCTGGGTGATTCCAGTGTGTCAGTGCGGGAACGAGAATGCGTTCGAAGTCCGCAAAGATGTCCTCGAAGCTTTCGCCGGCTTCAGGGCCGCGCTCCGGCAGAGCGCGACGCACCTCGCCTGGCGCGACGCGCGGCAGAACGGGGTACCGCTCCGATCCACTCAGATAGGCGGCGATCCACTCCACGAGCGCGTGCCCGTGGCGCCGGAATTCGGAGGGGTCCATCTGGTTGGTCGTTGGTGGTTTGTGGTTGGTGGTTGAGGTTCAACCACTAACGACCAACCACCAACCACCAACCGGTTTATTTATGCGCAGCGATGTAATTGGTCGCGAACGTCTTGAGCGCGGGCGACAGCATCGCGATCGCATTGGCTTCCTCGGCCGCCCGATCCGCCGTCCATCCATCCTTCAGCGCGCGCTTGATCATCCACATCGACGCGGCACGGCCGCCGCCGCCGCAGTGAATGTACGCCGGCTGATTGCTCTTGTCCGAAACGGCGGCGAGGAATTCGTCCGCGACCTTCGGGTCGGGCATCGCGCCGTTGAGCGGGAGATGGATGTACTTGATGCCGGTTGTCTTGACCGCCGCTTCTTCTTCCGCCACGCCTTGCTCGGTGGGAAGCCTGAAGCTGATGATCGAGGCGAAGCCTTGCTTCTTCAGGTTCGCCACGCCATTGGCGTCAGTGGCGCCTCCGCACGCAAACACGGCGTCGATCTGATTGAAGTTCGTCACGCCCGGCACTTCAACCTTCTTGACCTGAGCAAACACCGGCGCTGCAAGCATCGCGACGACAAGCGCCGCTATCAGACGGTAGGCACTCATGCGATATCTCCTTCGGCCGGAGATATTACTTCGGTTGGTGGTTGGTTGGGTGTTTTGGTTAAAGGTGATTAGTGGTTGGTGGTTATCCCACCAACCAGCTACTCCTCGACCGTCACGGTGGCCGGCTTGACAACCCTCACGGTCACCGGCGTTCCCGACGGCAATGTCGCGGGATTGCGGCCGCCGGCCGCTACCGCGGCTGTGCCGGCCCCGCCGCCGACGGATGCGCCAATCGCCGCGCCTTTCGCGCCTCCGAAGATCCCACCAATGATGGCGCCGCCGATTGCACCGCCACCGATCTTTGCGACACTCTCACCCGTAGGACTATCGCCGTCGCGATAGATCGTGTCCGTCTCGATTGGCACCCGCGTGCCATCGGCCAGCACGATCGACGTGAACCGGATGCCGAGGCGCGCCCGCTCCTTCACCTTTCCTCCGCGCTCGACCATCGTCACTTCGCCACGCGCTGTCGAACCTGCCGGAATCGCAACGCGGTCGCCGACGCGGACGTCCCGCGTGACGCGAGCGGTGACTTCATCCTCGACCCGTGCCTTTTCGCTCGTGAGCGAGCTCTCCATCTGGAGACCCAGTACAGAGTCGGGCGCGACAACGAGATCGACGAAACGCGGTTGCGGTGGAGCAGGTGGGAGTACCGGTTCAGCAGCAACCGGTTGAACGGGCTTCGGCTGATTCACCCTGTTGTCTACAGTCGTCGTTGGCGGCGTGGCGATTGGACGTGAGTCGGCAATCGCCGGGCGCGTTTGTTCTGCCGGTCGAGGCGTGTTTTGCACTCGAGCTGGCGCGCTCCGCGCCGGGGCCGGAGCAGGACGAGGACTTTCGACGCGAGCTTTCGGCGGCGGCGCAGCAACCGGCGCGGGTGTCGCAGACGTGGCTGGCGCGGCCGTGGGCGCCAGAGTGCTCGGGGCGTCGGCGATGACCCCTTCGGACTGGTCGACGCCGCCCGTGGCGACATCCGCCGCAGCCGCAGGCGGTGGAGGAGCGGTGTCCTTCGACGGACGGCTCGCGAGAAACGCGCCGGCTGCGCCGATGGTGATGCACGACGCGGCGACGACCGCGACAGTGGACGTTCTAATCTCCATGGATGACCTTTAGAGCAAGGCCTATGCCCTGGGAATCCCGAGAATTCCTGTGAATTATTGCGATAGTCACCCTCGTGCCCGGCGAACTGCTGTCCCCGGTTGTGGGCGAACGTCGACTTCGCTAGGTCTCATCCGAGCGGCTGATCCACGCGGCTTCCGCGGGTACGGGAGGGTTAGCCAGCGCATCCAGCAGAGCGCCGGGGTCGGGATGCGCCACGACGATCTCCCGATTGCCTCTCTTGATAAACCCCTGCTCGACACCGCGATCGAACTGTGCGATCAGCGGGTCGTAGAAGCCGCACACGTTCAGCAACCCGCACGACTTCCGATGGACACCAAGCTGCGTCCACGTGATGACCTCGCAGAACTCCTCGAAGGTGCCAAAGCCGCCGGGCATTGCCACGAATGCATCCGCAAGCTCCGCCATCGTTGCCTTGCGGTCGTGCATCGAGTTCACGACGCGAAGATCGGGCAGGGCGCGATGCGCGAGCTCGCGCGCGACCAGCGCGTGCGGGATCACACCAATCGCGTGACCGCCGGCCTCGAGCACGGCGTCGGCGATGACACCCATCAGGCCAACGCAGCCTCCGCCAAACACGAGACCAATGTTTCGCCGCACCATCTCACGGCCAAGTTGTACTGCCGCCTGAGCGTACTGCGGGTTGTCCCCCGTACTGGATCCGCAGAACACGCAGATGCGGCGAAGCTGCACCACTGGCGCAGTATTGTTCGTGGAAGGCAGACGCCCAGTTTACTGCTTTGGTTCGAGCGCGGACTCCAGGAAGGCCTGAAGCACTTGCGGATTACCTAGATGACCGACGATCCACGTCCGCGGGCCTTGTCCGCTGGCGACGAGCGACGGTGTGAAGTGAACACCGTCTCGTTCGGCGAGTGAAGGATCTTTGGACAGGTCGCACACCGTCAGCCGGACGGCGTCACCCGCGTACTGCGCGAGAGTACGCCGCAGGTTCCGCAGCGCGGCCATCGAATGGGGTGAGACGGAGCTGACATAGAGCACCAGCTCGATTGATGGCTTGCGGGCCGGTCCGTCGGACTTCGAAGGTCCCGACCGACCGGACGCGGCGCGTCGGGTATGTCCGGACTGCCGCCTTTTCGACGAGGGCTGCCCCACTAAAAGAGGCAGAACCGGAACCGTCGGTTCTAACCAGGTGGTATCCAGCTCCATCGCGTTTGCGAGGGAGCAAAACAGTTGCCAACAACTCGTCTAGGTCGGCGATTCAATCAGCATGACGACGTTTCGCAGCAGCGTGACGTCGTCAACAGGTTCGACAAGATAGGCGTCGGCGCCGCTGCCAAGCCCGCGACGGCGGTCTTCTTCGGTCAGCCAGGCGCCCGTGATTTGGATGACCGGGATGGCTGCGGTCGTCGGGTCATGTTTCAACTGCTCGCACACTTCGTATCCGCTGATGTCAGGAAGGTTGACGTCGAGCAGAATCAACGACGGCTTGAGGGCGCGGGCTATGACAAGGGCTTCCGTACCCGTGCCGGCTTCCAGCACCTCGTAACCTCCCTCGCTGAGGATTCGGCTGCGCAGGTACCGAGCTCCCGGGTAGTCGTCGACTATGAGGATTTGGCGTCTCTCCATTGCTCTTCCGCTCTGATCGATTCGCCGTGGTGCGCAGCGGACCAGCGTTCGATCTTGAGGCCGCCCGAGCCGATCTCGAGCTTGTATGGATGCGTCTGGTGCGCGGATCCCCGCATCTTCACCACGCGCATGGTCCGGTTCAATTCGTACGCGGCGGGCGAGTAATCGAGCGTGATGATCGCATCGGCAATCGTCGACAGATACGGCGCGGTGTGCTCCGACGCGGTGCCCGCCATGACCGTTTGCGTGAGCAGCGCGCTGCGGCCGTGGCCGCGCAGAATCGACGCAACACCGATCATGAACTGCCGGAAGCCCTTCTCGGACGACGCATGTTCGATCGATGAGATGCTGTCCATGACGACGAGCGATGGCTGGAACTCCTCGAGGCCAAGCCGCAGGTCGACGAGCAGATCCTCGAGGCTCGTTGCCTCCGGGTAGCGACACTGGATTTTCAGATCGCCGCCGCGGACGAGCTGCGCGATGCCGAGTCCGATTTCGTCGAAATTCCGGATCAACGTCGGCCGTGGTTCCTCGAATCCGTAATAGACGACGCGCTCACCGCGCAGCGCACCGGCGCGCGCGAACAGTCCGGCAAGCATGGTCTTGCCGCTGCCCGTTGGGCCTCGCACGAGCATGATCGAGTTGCGCAGGAACCCGCCGTGTGTCATTTCGTCCAGCCCCGCAACGCCGCTCGAGTAGCGTTCAACTTTTTCGGTGTCCGGCCGGTCGGGTGCGTCGAGCGGGAAGATCGCGAGGCCGCGCGTCGTGATGGTGCAGGGAAATTCGCCCTTGTAGTGCGCGCTTCGTCGGTACTTGTTCACCTCGATGGACCGGCGGCGACGGTCTCCATCGACGACGAGCCGCAGAATGACGACCATGTCGCAGACGTAGTCCTCCACGCCGAGCGTGGTCAGCTGCGCGTAATCGGATGGCGCTTCTGCGAGGATGATTGCCGTCAGCCCGAGACGACGGAAGCAGTGAACGAGCTGAAAGAAATGGCTGCGAAGCAGATCCTGCGGCGGACGCGGCGTGAACAAGGCGGTCGCCGAATCGAGCACGATCGCCTGCGAACCAGTGTGCGCGACGAGGTGTTCGAGCCTGTGGACAAGTCCCATGATGTCGTAGTCGCCGCTGATGATCGTCGGCTCGTCGAGCGCACGCATCATGTCCGCGACGTGCAGTAATCCCTGCGTCCTCAATCCGCTCAAGTTGAAGCCGAGCGTGTCGCCGGTGGCGACGAGATCGTCGGCGGTTTCTTCGATGCCGACGACGATCGTCTTCACACCGGTTCGGCACAGGTGCGCGGCAGCCTGGAGGCCCAGGATCGTTTTTCCGGTACCGCTTCGACCGACGAGCAAGGTTGACCGCCCGGCTGGAAGGCCACCGGTCGTCAGTACGTCAAAGCCTGGAACGCCGGTGCGAATCTTTTTGAGGACCGTCATCGAGAGGTTCCACTCCACACGAAACCAGAAGATCGACGAGCGCCGAAGTATTGGACAGATCGCCGAGGATGTAGGTACGCGGAAGCGGCTGTTTCTTCAGCAGCACGGGTGTGAAGCAGATCCCGTCGGTTTCCGCGCGGTCCGGGTGCTCGCTCACGTCACAAATTTCCAGGCGCACGGCTCGCCGATCGAACCGCGCGAGTAGGGCTTCGCAATTGCGGGTAGCGGACGCCGCGTAGGACGACGTCGTGCTGACGTACAGCACGAGCTCGACCGACGGTGTTGGTGCGCGCCGACGACTTGGCTGCGGTGACACGAGTCGGCAAGTATGTGACGCAGGCAAAGAACAGCGCAAACTCAGCAGCGCTCAGTACAATCGCGGGGTGAAGGTCACGGTTGTGGGCGGCGGCATCATCGGGTGCGCGGTCGCTCATGCACTGACGTCGCGCGGCGTCGCCGTTCGGATCGTCGATATGCGCGGCCCTGGCCGCGGCGCGACGCAGGCGTCCGCAGGGATCCTTGCCCCGTACATCGAAGGGCACGTCGACGCGCTTCTGCGGCTCGGTGTGAACAGCCTGGCGCTCTACGACGACTTCGTGGCGCGTGTGTCCGCTGACGCGCGGCAGCCCATCGAATACGAGCGGTCGGGTTCATTGCACGTTGCCAGAAACGAGGCGGCGGCGCTGGAACTCGCCATCGCGGCGCGCCGCTTCGCCCACGCTGGAGTGCCCCACACGCTGATGCCGCCTCACGACGCGCTTCGGCTCGAGAGTGCGCTGTCGCCGCGCATCATCTCGGCACTCCTGCTGCCCGACCACGGATACGTGCGGGCCGCGGAGTTGACGTCCGCCCTTCTGACGGCGGCAATACAGCAAGGCGCCGAAATGATCGTCGGCAGTGTCGAAGAGATCTGTTCGGGCAGCGGATCGTGCATCGTCCGGTCGTCGGCCGGTCCGCTGGAGAGTGACGCGGTTGTTGTCGCAGCCGGCAGTTGGAGCGGTCGCGTGCCGCCGCTGACGCCGCCGGTGCGTCCCGTACGAGGTCAGCTCCTTCACCTCCATTTCCAGAAGCGTCCCTTGTCGCGTGTCGTGTGGGGAACCGATTGCTACCTGGTCCCATGGCGCGACGGCTCGCTGCTCGTCGGGGCCACGGTTGAAGAGGCCGGCTTCGACGAGACAGCTACCGCCGCTGGTGTGACGCGATTACTTGAATCGAGCGCGGAACTGTTGACGACGATGCCCGAGGCGCGTTTTGACACCGTTCGCATCGGTCTTCGGCCCGGCACCCCCGACGAGTTGCCTCTGATTGGCCCATCGTCAACAATGCCGGGCGTCTATTACGCGACGGGCCATTATCGAAACGGCGTCCTGCTGTCACCGCTGACTGCGAAGCTTGTGGCGGCTCTCGTGCTCGATGGCAGGCGTGATCCGGATCTGGAGCTTGTTCGTCCGGATCGCTTTGGCCTGTGATGAAGTGACGAGCCGCAGAGACTCAGAGGAATTGTTTGTCATGACACTGCTGTCCAACGCGGAAATTGACCTGCAGCTGAAGTCCCTGGACGGCTGGACGCGCGACGGCGACGCCATCCGCAAGCAGTACACCTTCAAGGGATTTCCTGACGCGGTCGCCTTCGTCAACCGGCTGGTCCCCGACGCCGAGCGTGCGGATCACCATCCGGACGTCACCATCAACTATCGACGCGTGACGCTGTCGTGGTCCACGCATGACGAAGGCGGACTCACGGCCAAAGACATCGATGGCGCAAAGATGGCCGACCGTCACGCGCGCGAGCAGGCGTGAAGCTCAAGAGGTACTACTCGTCCCGTGAGGTCGCGTCGATGACCGGTCTCACCGCGCGACAGCTGCAATGGTGGGACGCGCGGCGGCTGTTTCTTCCCGCGATTGCGCCGCAGCGAACCGAAGCGGGCGGCTTTACCGAGCGACGATACACGCCACTCGATGTGCTCGAACTTCAAGTGCTCGCCGACCTTCGGCGCCGGGGGTTTTCGGTTCCGCGGCTGCGGCGGCTTCTGTCCACGCTGCGGGACGTGTTCGGCGTACGGCTCTACGAAGCGATCGGCGACGGCGGCCCGCTGACGCTCTTTATCGGAGGCGACCAGCTGTTCGCGCGCACCGGCGACGGGCAGCTCTATAACCTCGATCGACCGGCGCAGGCGTTGATGATGGTTGGGGAGGAGTTGCCGCTCCGGCCGCTCGCGGCGCGGGAACGTCGTCGAAGAAAGCCGGGGATTGGTCGGCTCAGCGGATCGGAAACACCTTCTCGAGGCCGTCGGCGGGCCGGGCAATGACGTGAACGCCGATCAGCTCGCCGACGCGGCGCGCGGCGGCGGCGCCTGCGTCTGTTGCTGCCTTGACGGATCCGACGTCGCCGCGAATCAGCGCGGTCACCAGCCCCGCATCGACCTTCTGCCAGCTGACGAGCACGACGTTCGCGGTCTTCAGCATCGCGTCGGCCGCTTCGATCATCCCGATCAGACCGCGCGTTTCGATCATGCCGAGCGCGTCGCCGATTTCGCGTTCGTCGCTGCCCTGAGACGATTTCTTGGAATCTGCCATCGGACGCCTAACTCTACCATCCTTCTCGCTCGCGAAGACGCGTGATGTGCGCGAGGTGATGACGAGAATGCCAGGCGTAATGGTGCACGAGGTAGTCGACGGTAATCTGACCAATCTCGGGGTGGACCAACGGGCGCGCGAATTGATCGGGCGCCAACGCGCGCAACACGGCGGTCCAGCGGGCGTGGAGCGCGTCGAGCATCGTGAGCGATACCGCGATGGGCAGCCGCTGATCCGGCAGCTCCGCAAACGCCTCCTGATCGTACGGTTTGATCGTCGGGTTGTTCTCGGTGATGGCCAGCTTTAACCGGATGTACGCATTGAGGTGACTATCGGGCACATGATGCACGACCTGCCGGACGGTCCATCCGCCAAGCCGATATGGCGTATCGAGCTGCGATTCGGATAGCCCGTTCACGGCGGCGCGCATCTGTTCCGGGAGGGCGGCGATGTCTTCGATGGCGTCGCTGCGCGTGGCCGGTGTCATCACGGCCGGCAGTTTGAATTCGCCGATCGGGTATCGCAGGTCGACTGTCGTCATGCGCATCTTGTACAACGAACGCCCAGGCGGCGGGCATTACAATTCCCAACTTTCGATGCAGTTCGTCGTGGCCGAAGGGCCAATTCTGGAAGAGATTCTCGACGCGACCTACCCCGTGTGGAATGAAGGGCTGACGCGAGACGCCTATGCACGGTGGAATGCGGCGCAACTGCGAACAACCTGGGGTGCGGAGCATCTGCGGAGATTTGCTCTGCTCGACGATCGTGGGCGGTGGGTCGCAAGCGCGAAACGGTATCTGTGGCCGATACGTCTCGACGGCGTCGATTGCCTGATGTGTGGTCTCGGCGCGGTGTTCACGCGCCCAGAGGCACGAGGACACGGGTACGCCCGGACGATTATCGAACGTCTGATCGAGCAATCGCGGGGCGAAGGCTCCGTGATCGCGGGACTGTTCTCCGAGATTGGCGAACGGTTCTATGAGCAGCTCGGATTCAGAACCGTCCCGCTCAACGAGGTCGACGTGCAGGTCGAGCGCAAAGATGGAGCGCCCGCCATGCTCGTCCGGTCGGGCGAAGAACGCGATCTGCCGGCGCTTGCGGCGATGCATGCCACACGCTCTGCCGGTGTTCGTTTTGCGCTGCGCCGAGATCCGCCGCTCATTGAATATGCCGTCGCGAAAAAACGGCTGCTTGCCGGCCTCGGGCAGGGAGCGGGTCCGCGCGTCCTCCGCCAAACGGAATTCTTCGTGGCGGAGGAAGGGGCGTCCGCAGTCGCCTATGTCGTCCTGACAGTGTCGCCTGCCGGATGGACTCTGGAGGAGGCCGGCGACCGCGACCCCGCCGGTGCACGCCTTGGCGCCATCCTTCAGGTGCTGCTTGCCCGCGAACCGTCGCGTCCCGCGCCACTCATCCGCGCATGGTGGCCGCCGGCGATGTCCGTTCCGCCGCAAGTGCGCCTGGCGAACCAGATTCCGGCGCGCGACGTGTTCATGCTGCGGCCGATTGGCGATGTCCGAATCCCGTCACGGGCGGAGGACGTCTTTTACTGGCGATCGGATTATTTCTAGGGCCGGCCTTAGCCGGCCCTTACGCCCGAACGTACGTGCGGGCCACGTACGTAGGGGCCGGCTTTAGCCGGCCCTGTAGCGGCCCGGAAGCCGGCAGCCGTGAGTCGGCAGCCTCCGATAAGATAGGCAGCATGTCCCAGGAAGTCCTGACCGAGCTCGTCAAAGCGCTTGAACGCGGCGAAGAAGTGGCGCTTGTGACCATCGTCGCCGCGCAAGGGTCGACTCCGCAGCGTGTGGGCGCGAAGATGCTCGTGTATCCCGACGGCCGGATTGCCGGAACGATTGGCGGCGGCTGCTATGAGAACGACGCCCTCGGCAAAGCACGCGAAGCGTTAGTCGCGCGCAAGCCGCGACTGGTCAAGTACGATCTCACCGATGACTTCGCGGAGGAATCGGGTCTCATTTGCGGGGGACAGATGACCGTGTACATCGAGCCCGTCGAAGCGGCCCCGCAGCTGTATATCGTCGGCGCCGGCCATGTCGGCCACCAGCTCGCGAAGATCGCGCGTCCCGCCGGCTTCCGCATTCACGTCCTCGACGATCGCGAGAAGTTCGCCAATGCCGAGCGATTCCCGGACGCCGACGAGATCACCGTCGATTCAATTCCGGACTGGCTGCATAAGGCTGACGTCCCGCAAACCGCGTATGTCGTCGTCGTCACCCGCGGACACCGCCACGACCTCGACGCGCTGCGTTCGCTTGCTGCGCGCGACCTGCGCTACCTGGGCCTCATCGGCAGCAAAGCCAAGGTTAAGAAGATCTACGACGCACTGATTGAGGAAGGCATGCCGCTCGAGTGCCTTTCGCGGGTGCACGCGCCGATCGGCTTCGACATCGGCGCCGTGACGCCTGAGGAAATCGCCGTCAGCATCCTCGCGGAGCTCATCGCGGTCCGCCGTGGCCGCATGGAGGCTCCCCATGTCGCAGCGGCATCGCTGCAGTGGAGAAAGCTCCCGTCCTCGCTCGCAAAGGAATGATCCCAGCCCTCGTGCTGGCCGCGGGAAAGTCTTCCCGCATGGGGCGAACCAAAGCGCTGCTGTCAGTCGGCTCTTCAGGCGAAACGTTTCTCCACCGCATCATCCGGGTCCTGCGCGAAGGCGGCGCCGATGCCGTCGTCGTGGTGATCGGAGGCGATGCCGCGGCCGTGCGCGCGTCGCTGCCACGCGACGACGCTCAGATCTCGGCCGTGGAGAATCCGCGGTACGAGGAGGGTCAGTTGTCGTCGCTGCTCGTCGGTCTTGCCGCGGCCGAGCAGCGGCATGACAACGTGGAAGCCGTGATGATGACGCTGGTGGACCTGCCGCTGATTTCCGCGGCAACGGTCCGCGCAGTGCGGGACGCCTTCCTCGCCAACCCTGGCGCGCCGCTGGTGCGGCCTCGACGCGGAGCACGCCACGGGCATCCGGTGATCTTCAACCGCAGCATTTTCGGAGAACTGCGCCGTGCGGATCCGTCAACGGGCGCCAAACCCGTGGTTCACGCGCACGCCGCCGAGGAAGTGAACGTCGACGTCGACGATGAGGGCGCGTTCATCGACATCGACACGCCTCAGGATTACGACCGATTTATCGGTCCGCCTTCTACTTAACGATTCACGATTTTCAGATCGAGCGACTTCGCCTCGCCGTCGGCAATCGTAAAGTGGGTCGCGCGGCTCTTAATCTGGTCGAGGAACTGTGGATCGGTTCCCTCGCCATCCTCGAGATAATCGACCGCGACAGCCAGATACCGATCGTCCGGTGGCAGCGCTTTGATGCGGAACTGTCCCTGCTGGTCGGCCCGCGCGGTCTTCACAAAGCGTGACGGGAACGTCCATTTCACAGGATCGTCGGGGAAGACCACCACGGTGTAGTCGCGGGTGACTTCGCCCTTCGCGGTGGTGACTTTACCGTTCAGATCGCTGACCTTGTCAGTCACGATGATCTGCAGGCCGGAGTTTTCGGTCGTGCCGCGGAACTCCAGCGCTGAATCGGTGACGTCGACACCATTAAAGATCACGGCCTTCAACGTCCACTCCTGCGGTAGTCCGTTCACGCGGATGAACTTCTGTCCCGTCAATCCGGTGAGCATGAACGTGCCGTCGGCTTCAACCAGTGCAGGACGGTTTCCGAGGGGGCCAGGCAGGAACTGGCCGTTTCCCTGCGCCACAATCTGAATCTGATTCGTGCTCAGCTTGGCCACGGAGCCTTCGGCCGCGACGACGGTGCCGCTGAGACTTGCACCCCGTGACGCGACGACAGTCAGACCAGTGACGTCCTCGTTGCCGACGCTGAGGGGCAGCGTCGCCATCTCGATCTCGTCGAAGCCACCGCCACCAGGGCCTCCGATCCGAAAAGCGAAGCCGCCGCCACGTCCTCCGCCAGGACCCGCAACGGCCATCAACGTGTAGTTGCCCGGTGCGACGTTCGCGATCGTGAAGGTGCCGTCAGGACGCACGCGGCCGTTGCCTCCGCCGAACGCGAAAATCGCCGGCCCACCGCCGGGGCCAGCGCCGTCAGCGGGCATCAGGGTGACCATGCCGTTTGACAGCGCCGTACCCATCGAGTTCAACGCGGTGCCAGTGATCTTCACCGTTCTTACCGGCTGTAATGCGAAGTTCACATTGGGTTGTTCCTGACCGACGCCAAGCGTGATCCGCTGCGCTTCCGCCACACTGCCGCTGCCGGGGTAATACGTTGCCGCGTAGCTCGTCGTGTCGTTGTTGTCGTCGAAGAACGGCCCATTGCTGCCTCGAAGCGTCGCGCTGATGTAGTAGTCGCCAGGCGCGAGTCCGTAGATGCGATACGAACCGGTGTCGTCGGTCTGATCGCCCCCGCCGGCCGGCGTCAGGCGCCGCTGCCCCTGGACCGTCTGATACCGCAGCACCTGCACGCGGGCATTCGCGACCGCATCACCGTACTCGTCGAAAATCCGTCCCGTAATCGCCGCGCCACGCGGCAACGAAAAATCGGCGCGCTCCATGACCTGCGCGTCGGCAATCTCAATCGGTGAGCCCGCCTCAAACGAACGCTTCTGACCGTAGCGAAGCGTCATGTAACCGGCTTTTGACGCCGTCAGGTTCCACCGCCCCGCCGGCAGATCCTTGAATTCGAAGCGCCCCTGCGCGTCGGTGCTGACCAGACGATTGGCTCGCAGCTCACCTGCCTGGGCGCGGACTTGCGCGCGTCGAATCGGCGTCCCGTTGTCCGCGGATACGACCCGGCCACGGATCACCGCAGTGCCTGCGGCCTGATCGCCGCTGAGGTTTCCGCCCGTCGCATCGCGCGGCGGCAGCTGCCCGCGGCCTCCCTGACCGAACGCGCCTCCCTGCGCTCCTGCCCCTGCGCCTCCTTGCCGTCCCTGCGCCACGAGCGAAGAAGACGGCAACCACGCCGTTACGGCAAGTATGAGGAGAGGGGGAATGAGCCGAACTGCTGGGTAGTTCATCGGCGAAATTATGACGTCCGGCCGGCGCTGAAAGTTGTGAAGAGTTTAAGGCGCGGGCGAGACCGTCGACGCCGGGGCAAGCCCTTCGACGTTGCTCAGGGCGAGCGCGCGGGCGGCGCGGTCCAGCGCGGCAGCCAGGCGGCGCTCTTCTTCGGCCAGATGTGCCGGAACGTGGGCCTCAATCGCATCGGAAACGCCCGGGAGGACCTGCGGCTGATACGTGAACGCCGGGGCGTAAATCAGGTGGCGGTACCAGGGCCGGCCGCGTAGGCCGGCGCTGTCGAGGAAGGCTGGCTCTACGCTCATGAGCGCCCGGTTCGCCGAGTCGAGCGCATCTTCGTCATTCCAGTCGAGCGCCTCATGTGACGTGGCTGTGTGCGCGCGCGCCGCTGCCTGGAAGCGACTCAGCGCAGCAGCGACTCGGTCAAGCCGCACGCCCGCTCGTCCTGTAACTTCGTCCAGAAACTCGCCGATCCGTGCCGCGTAGCGCGTCGTATCCAGCGGCAGCAGATCCGCGTTCGCCAGACGCAGCGTCAGCGTCGTCCAGATGCGTGTCAACGCAGCATGGCGAAGGTAGCCCGGATCCGCGAATCGCGATACCCATTCATGCGTGTCGAATGCGGAGTGGTACACACCGTAGGGTCCCTGAAATCGCATGTCGACCACGGGAATACCGAGGAAGTTCAGAAACACCGTGTAGTCGGAGCCCGCGCCGATACGCGTGTCGATTGCCGAGTCCGGCACGCCAGCGGACTCCGCCACCACGTGAGCCAGCGAAGGAACCGCGCGAGCGAAGAAGTCGGGCCCCGACACGGCTGCATCGACGTTCAGATATGCGATCGCCTTGTCACGCAGTTCACGCTCGTGCTCTTCGCCCCATTCCGTCGAAGATGCCAGCGCGAACTCTTCAGCGTCCCAGCTGGCCAGGATGATGGTGCGCTTCGGACGCATGCCGTTGCGCGCGAGTGAGCCAAGGGCCCGCGCCATTTCCATCATCACGGCCGACCCGCTCGACGGATCGACGCCGCCGTACAGCCACGCATCCCGATGATTGCCGGCAAGCACCCATTCGTCAGGAAAGACCGAGCCGTTGATGCGCCCAATCACCGTCCAGATCGGCTGGATCGTCTCGTCATTCAGCACGCGCACGTGCAGTGTGACTTCGCCGGCGCGGAGCGCCTCGACGATCGTGCGCGCGTCGCGCGTCGAAATCGGGACGCTCATGATCGACGGCACCGTGGCGGCGTCATGCGTGGACACGCGCGGGACACCTGGTTGTGACGGCCGGCCCGGCGTGAGCGGATCCCCTGGTGCGATGAAATCGAAACCAACGCTGCCGCGTTGAATGCGCTCATCGGGCGCCCACGGTCCCGCAGGATAGGCGGGGCCTCGCCTGCTGCCACCGTCTGACGCATCGGCATACATCAGCACTGCCACCGCGCCACGTTGCTGCGCGACATATACGACGTAGCCGCGATAGGTGTACGGGACAGCGTGGCGGACGAGCGCGATCTTTCCGCGCACGTCTATGCCGCGCGCGGCGAGCCGATCGAAATCCGAAGGAGCGCCGACGCCGACGTCAACGACGGGCGCCGTGACATCGCCGCTTGCGCCGTAGGCGTGGAATGCGAGTGGATCGTCCGGACGTTCGCGCAGCGTCGCCGTCCAGCGATGCGGCGCCACCATTTCGACGCTCGCATCGCGTCCGTTCGGCAGCAGCACTCGGTGCTCGACGATCTGCACCTCGTCCAGGCCTGCCGCGAGCCACTCATCCCGCGTCCACTCCGCAAGCGCCCGATCCCGCGGCGACCCGGCGGCATGTGGCTCGGCGGTCAGGAATCGGTGGTCGGCTTCGATACGTCGCGTTGAGGGGAAGCGCGCGATGGTGCGTTCGACGGCTTGCTGCACGGCTGTGTGAGCCGTTGTGAATCCGTCGATCGACGCGGTCAGGCCCGGGTGCACAGGCCTCGCCATTAGCAGCGAGGTCGCGGTGATACCGCCCGCGATCGTCGCCCACGCACCCACCGGCACTTTCCACCGCATCGCTCGGATGCTACACCCAGCCGGGGTCAGACCCCGGTGATGGCTTGTGCCGGGGTACGACCCCGGTGATGGGTCGTGAAGGGGGTCAGACCCCGGTGATGACCCGACTCAACTTTGCCGCCGCCTCGTGGAGTTGCTCATCGCTGATGTACGGAGCTGGTCCCAGGCGCAGGATATCGCCGCGCGAGTCGGCGGAGACGCCCTCCTGGCGCAGAGCCCGTACCAGGTCGCTCGCGTGCGGTGACCGAACCGCGAGAAAGCCGCCACGGCGGTCGGCGGGCATTTCCACCACCCGCGCCGTGGACGGATCGAGATCGAGCGCTGCAATCGCGTTGTTCAGCAGGCCGATCTGATGCACGCTGACCGCGCGAAGACGGTCGGGGGTGAGTCCCTGTGCCGCATGAAAATCGAACACCGCCGCCGCTCGATAATGAGACGTCGGATCGTAGGTTGCGCCCGCGAACGCCGCCGCACCGGCAGGATATGTCACCTCGCCCGGCGTACGCTTCGCAGTTTCGAGTGCCTGGAATTCGGCGAACCACCCCGTGAGCACGGGTCGTAGTCGCGTCCCGGGCGGTACGCGCAGAAAACAATTTCCTTCACCAAGCTGGCAGTACTTGTAGCCGCCGCCCGTGACGAACGCGCCTTCCAGGCCCATCGCGCGCACATCGAAGGGAACCACGTTGAGATGGTGATATGCATCGACGAGCAGCGGCACGCCGTGGGCCTCGCACGCCACCGCGATGCCATGCAGGTCGGGAACAATTTCCGCGGTCTCGAACAGGACAGACGAGACCATGACCGCAAGCGTCCGATCGTCCACCTCGTGCGCTACTCGCTCGCACAGCTCCTCCACGGGTCGCGCCGGCACTCGGATGATCTCAAGGCCGTCTTCGGCAAGCCGGTCAAGTTGCCTACGGATGGTGTGAAACTCGCCGCTGGTCGTCACGATGCGGCGCCGCATCGTGAGCGGAAGCGCCGACAGCCAGCGCGTGACCAATTCATGCGTGTTCTGGCCGAGTGCGATGTTCTCCGGAACGTCGCCGAGCAGCCGCGCGAATCCACCGCGCACACGCGTCGCCTGCTCGAACGCGCGATCCCATTTGCCATCGACCAGCTCCGCCGCATCGAGCCACGCGCGCTGCTGCGCCTCGAACGCGACATCAGGCCAGGCTTGATGTGAGTGCCCTGTGAGGAGGATGCGATCCGCGACTCGGAAGCGGGAGTAGTGTGCGGCAAGCGGATTCCCCACGGCCTATTACAGCTGCGCCCGGATCTGCCACAGATCGGGAAACAGCGGTTTGCCGACGGTTGTTGCCAGGTACGCCGCGCCGCTCGACCCACCGGTTCCCGGCTTCTTGCCTATCGTGCGCTCCACCATCTTGACGTGTCGGTAGCGCCACTCCTGCAGGCCTTCGTCGAGATCCACGAGCCGTTCACAGAGCTCCGCGTTCTTCGGGTCGCGACGGTAGATATCGACGAGAGTCCGCTGCACGTCAGATGACGGCTGCGGCGGACGCGTGACGTCTCGCGACAGCAGCATCTGCGGAACCAGATAGCCTTCACGCGACAGGTAGTGCAGAAACGCGTCCCACACGGTTGGCGCGTGATACCGGCGGCTCAACGCCTCGCGTGCGCGGCCTCGTTCGGGAAAACGGGCGACCGCGCCTTCACTCTTGGCGCCCAGCACGAATTCGATCTGCCGGAACTGATCGGATTGAAATCCGCTTGCCGCCTCGAGCCGCGCTCGAAAACTCAGAAACTCCAGCGGCGTCATCGTCTCGAGGATGTCGAGCTGCGCAACCATGACCTTGAGGATGGTGAGGATGCGCTTCAGCGTGTGCAGCACGCGATGCGTTTCGTCGGCGGTCAGCAGCGCGGTCACGCGATCGAATTCGTGCAGCAGCTCCTTGAACCACAGTTCGTACACCTGGTGGATGATGATGAAGAGCAGCTCATCGTGCTCCGGCCCTTCGGATCTCGGCTGCTGCAGCGATAGCAGCTCGTCGACCTTCAGATAGTTGCCGTAGGTCACCGCCGCATTCGTTTCGGCCATCTCACTCCTGCACTTTGCCCTGAGCGAAGTCGAGGGACACTTCGAGACCGACGGCGCGCATCAGCGCCAGCGCGTTGCTGTGGGTGACCGGCCCCGGCTTCATGACGTAATCGAATGCGATGGTGCCGCCTTCGAACCGGTCGTCGAAATGCACGTTCGCCGCGCGTCCTCCGAACTGGTCGGCAATCGCCGTCAACGCCAGATCGTGCGTGGTCACAAGACCGATCGCCCCGCGATCGACGAGCGCGCGAAGCACCCCTGCGGCGCCGACCGCGCGATCGTGCGAGTTGGTGCCGTGAAGCAGTTCGTCGAGCAGGAAAAGCGCGGGCGCCGGTCCAGACGCCAGATCCGCCACCTGACGGATGCGGCTGATCTCCGCGTAGAAGCGCGAGCGTCCCTCCTGAAGCGAGTCCTGGATGCGCAGCGTGGCGCCGATACGAAGCGGCGAAATGCGCAGGCGCTCGGCGCGTACCGGCGCCCCCGCGAATGCGAGGACGGCGTTGACGCCCACGGTCCGCAGCAAGGTGCTCTTCCCCGACATGTTCGAGCCGCTGACAACCAGCAACTGGGTGCCCTCGCCGAGCTCGACGTCGTTGCGGACCATTCGTGCCGCTGGAATCAGCGGATGGCCAAGCCGCAAACCCTCGAACAGCGGCGGCCGCTGGTGATCAACCGTCAGTTCGGGAAACGGATCGCCGGGGTGCTCGTACCGGTACGCAGAAAAGGAGGCGAGCGCCTCGAACTCGCCCGATATCCGAAGCCATTCCCGGACGTGCCGGCCATGCGCGCGGCGCCACGCTTCGATCGACAGTGCCAGATGAGTGCCCCACAGCACAACAGCCGCGAGCACCGCGAAGATCGCGTTGTGCTGCCAGTCGTGCAGTTCCACAAGCCAGTGCAGGCGATGAATCGAAACGGATGCCGCGATCCTGCGCCGGGCGTCGGTATCGGTCAGCGACCGCTGCAACGAACTAAGCCGGGGTGCGGCGAACGATTCCTGCTCGATCCGCGCAAGGACGACCGCCAGCACGTCGAGGTCGCGCGCGGCCTGATCGGCGCCGTGGAGCGCCTTCATGATGCGAGGCCGCAGCGGCAGTGAGAAGGCAATCTCCAGGACGATCGTGAGAACGAACGGCGCCGAATTCCCCGTGATGAGCCAGACCGACGCGGTCACGATGGCGGCGATGGTCAAGGCGAGTGTCGCCGGACGGAGCCAGGCGTCACCAAGCACCGGCGGCGCTTCGGCCCATGCGACCAGTGCGTCCGTGTGGATGCCGGCGCGCACGTCCGAGCCCGCCAGCGAGATGGCCTCTCGAAGATCGAGACGGTCCGTCAAATCCGCGACAGCGGCCTGCCGCTCAGAGACCTCCGCGATGGCGGCAGGCGCGAGCAGCCACGCGGCCAGCGTCTCTTCGCCGGCTCGGGTGCGCGCGCTCGACAACAGCTCGAAGAGCGACGCGGGTCCGAATAAGTCCAAATCGTTCGCATACAGATGGTCGGCATCGTTGAACCGCTCTCCCTGTTCGCCGCCACCGGCCCAGCGATCTTCAATGCGTGAGAGGCCGCGATCGTAGAGTCCGATTGCGCGCGCCGCCGCGTCACGCGCGCGGATGATGCGATCGTGTCGGACGACGAGCATGAGGAAGGCAACGCCGGGCAGCGCGATCCACCATGCTGGCAGCCAGCCTCGCCACGCCGCGACGAGGATGATTGCGCCTGCCGCAAAGACGGCCAGGCGCGTGTAACTCATTCGCTCGTCGCTGCGCGTGAGCGCCATGTGCATCGCGCGCCGGGCGGAGAGACGTGCGCGATACTCGTCCGCCGGCGCGTGACTCATCGCGCCGATTATCCCGCCAGCGAGCGCAGAAATTCGCGGGTGTCGTTGGTCCTGGTGACGATGGCGTGGTTCAGAAAGCCGACCAGCGGCGCAATGCCTCGGAAGACCGTGAGCAGTTGCGAATAGAAACGTGGACTCATGGCGAAGTCCGCAGAAAATTCGCGCCCGCCGATGAACTGCCGGTGCCGCAGGTACTCGGCCGCCGGGTGATCTTTGAGATAGCCGCGCGGCACGCGCGTCAGCCGTTCGCCGCTCAACTCACCGACCGCTCGACGAAATGCGGGTGCGGTGACGACGCGGCGAAACCGCTGATGATCGTCCGCGATGGCCGCGCGAATCGCATTCAGCTCGTCGGACGAGGGCATGTAGATGCCGCCACCCATCCACACCCATTGCGGCGCGACCTCGACATAGAGGCCTGCCCCCTCCCCCTTCGAGAACTTCCTCGACGGAAAATGCGCCGCCACGTTGGTCTTGAGGGGCCGCTTGTCGCTGCTGAACCGCGTGTCTCGGTAGATGCGAAAGAGGGACACACGCGGATCGGACACGAGGTCCGGCGCAAACGCCGGAAGGTCCCGCGCGAGCTGCTGTAGCAGCGCGACCATCGGTGTTCGAACGTGCTCCTCGTAATCGTCCTTGCGTGCGCGGAACCACTCCCGGTCGTTATTCCGTTTGAGCGCTCGCAGGAAGGCGAGCGTTTTTCGAGTGAACGGCGAGGCCACTTATTATCCGCGAGCCTGTGCGGCAAACCGCTCCTGCATCTGCCGCGTGAGGTGCGGCGTGATGCCGAGCATCCGTTCGATGAGCATCAACTGCCCGCGATGGTGCATCTCGTGCTCCTTCATGGCCATGATCATCTCGAAGCGACTCTTTGTCGGGGGTGGCCCTGCCGGCTGGGTGAACTGCTCGGCCAGGAAGTCGTCGCTGAGCGACTCGAGCCACTGCGCGGTTTCGTCGCCACGCTGCTTCAGCAGTGCAATCACTTCGGCCTTGGTCCGCGGCTTCGCTTCCTCGGCTTGCATCTGCGCGACCAGCGCGGGAAAGTTGACGCCGTCGAAGCTTGTCCGCTTGTCTTTGTGGAATGTCGCGAAGCCATCTAAAAGGGCGATATGCGTCAGCAGCTGCCGCACCGTGCGGATTCCAGGCGCCGCGGCAAAATCGTATCCGGACTCGGGAATCTCTTCGGCAATCTTGATCGTGTTGTCGCGCACCGTACGAAACGCGCGTGCGAGATCCTTGCCTCTATAACAGTTCATCGTCTCTCCCCCATCGTGACGTGCCGTCGTTGACTCACAAATCACTATCGCAAATCACAAATAATACAATCCCCCGATGCCATCGGTCCTGCCGGCGGACGTGCGCGAGGCGCTCGTCGCGGATCTGCGCGCGCTCATTGGCGATCGCGCGACAACCAACACGACCCAGCTCGAGCATCACAGTCACGGTGAATCATGGCACGACCATGCGCCGCCCGATGTCGTCGTCTTTCCGACCAGCAGCGATGAAGTCAGCGCCCTGATGAAGGTAGCCGCCCGGCATCGCGCGCCCGTCATTCCGTTCGGCATCGGTTCGTCGCTCGAAGGGCACGTGAATGCCTTCAGCGGAGGCATCTCGATCGATTTTTCACGCATGCATCGCGTGCTGCAGGTGAACGCGGACGATCTCGATGCCACGGTCGAAGCCGGCGTCACCCATCGCCAGCTGAACAAGGCGCTGAACAACACCGGACTCGCGTTCTGGGTCGATCCGGGCGCTGACGCGACCATTGGCGGTATGGCGGCAACGCGCGCGTCGGGAACGACCGCGGTCCGATACGGCACGATGCGCGAAGCAGTCCTGGCATTGAAAGTGGTGCTTGCCGACGGCCGAATCATTCACACGGGCAGCCGCGCGCGAAAGTCCTCTGCCGGCTACGACCTGACGAGGCTGTTCGTTGGTTCGGAAGGGACCCTCGGGGTAATCACGGAGATCACGGTGCGTCTGTTCGGGCTTCCCGAAGCGATCTCGGCCGCGGTCTGTCCGTTCGCCAACATGGAAGGAGCGGTGCAAACGGTCATCACGACCATACAGCTTGGAATTCCCGTCGCCCGCATCGAGTTGCTCGACGAGGCACAGCTCGAGGCCGTCAATCGGTATTCGAAGTTGAACTGCGCGCTGAAGCCGACGTTGTTTTTCGAATTCCACGGCACGAGCCAGCGGGAAGTGTCCGACAGCGCCGCCGCGGTGCAGGAGATCGCCGCTGAACATGGTGGCCCTGATTTTCAATGGGCGACCACGCCTGAGGAGCGGTCGCGGTTGTGGGCGGCGCGACACAACGCGTTCTATGCCGCCGTGGCGCTGCGACCCGGCTGCAAGCCGTGGACGACCGACGTATGCGTCCCGATTTCACGACTTGCGGAGTGCATTCTCGAAACGCGCGCCGACGTGCAGAAGGCGGGCGTGCTGGCGCCGCTCGTGGGTCATGTCGGCGACGGGAACTTCCATCTGATCTTTCCGATGGATCCCGATGACCCGACCGAGCTGCTGAAAGCCAAGGAAGTGAATGCCAGGCTCGTCGCTCGTGCGCTTGCGATGGGCGGCACCTGCAGCGGCGAGCATGGTGTCGGCGTCGGCAAGATGCCGTATCTTGAAGCCGAACACGGAGCGTCACTCGACGTGATGAGGGCGATCAAACGCGCGCTCGACCCGGAAAATCGCATGAACCCGGGTAAGATGATTGAACCGTAATCTGTCAATTCCTGGAGCCTAGTTGGCCAAGCGAAAGTCCGGACCGACACTCTTCGATCTTCCCGAAAGCACATCGCCTCCACCCGTACCGCCCGGCGGACCTGAAGCCGTTCCGCTCCACGAAGCCGCGCAGAGCCGGTATCTGAACTACGCGCTGTCGGTGATCACGTCGCGCGCGCTGCCTGACGTGCGTGACGGTCTCAAACCTGTTCAGCGCCGCATCCTCTACACGATGTGGCAGCAGAACCTGACGGCTGACACCAAACACCGCAAGTGCGCGAAGGTCGTCGGCGATGTGATGGGGAGCTACCACCCGCATGGCGACGCGGCTCTCTACGAGACGCTGGTGCGGATGGCGCAGCCCTTCTCGCTTCGCTACCCGCTCATCGACGGGTCTGGCAATTTCGGATCGCTCGACGGCGACAGCGCCGCCGCGATGCGCTACACGGAGTGCCGGCTCGCACGCATCGCCGACGAAATGCTGTCGGAGATCGAGCAGCGCACGGTTCACTTCCGGCCGAATTACGACGGCACGAAGACCGAGCCGGTCGTGCTGCCGGCGCGCATTCCGAATCTGTTCATCAACGGCACGACGGGGATCGCGGTGGGAATGGCGACCAACATTCCGCCGCACAACCTGACGGAGATCTGCACGGCGCTCGTCAAACTGCTCGACAACCCGAACTTGAGCAGCGCGCAGCTGTGCCGCTACGTCAAAGGGCCCGATTTTCCGACCGGTGGACAGATTCTGAATTCCGCCGAGGAAATCAAGGAGATCTACAAGACCGGTTCAGGGACGATTCGGTTGCGTGCGACGTGGGAAGAAAGTTCATCGACGCGGGGAGGGCGAACGCTCTACATCACCAGCATTCCGTACGCGGTGAACAAGGCCGCGCTCGTCGAGCGGATTGCCGACGTCGTCCTGTCGCGCAAGCTGCCGCCGCTGCTCGACGTGAAGGACGTCTCCACCGACGACGTGCGGATTGCGCTCGAGATCAAGAAAGACGCGGACCCGAAGATGGTGATGGCGTATCTCTTCAAGAACACGCCTCTTCAGACCAATTTCATCGTCAACTTCACCTGCCTGATCCCGACCGAGAATCCCGAGGTCGGACGTCCGGAACGCCTCGATCTCCACACCGCGCTCATGTATTTCCTGCAGTTCCGACTGCAGGTGGTCACGAGTCGACTCGAGCACGAGCTCGAGTCGCTGAAGAAGCGGATTCATATCCTCGAAGGATTCGAAAAGGTTTTCGATGCGCTGGACGAAATCATCCGGATCATTCGTAAGTCCGAAGGAAAGGCCGATTCAGCGGAAAAGATCATCAAGCGTTTCGGCCTCGACGCCGAGCAGGCCGACGCCATCCTCGAACTGAAGTTGTACCGGCTTGCGCGGCTCGAAATCCTCGTCATTCAGAACGAGCTCGCAGACAAGCGGAAACGCGCGCGGCAGATCAACAACCTCCTCAAGGACGAGGAGGGACGCTGGAAGGTCGTCCGCGACGAGATCGAAGAGATTCAGCGCAAGTATGGCGGCAAGGAGGACAAACGACGCACGCTGATCGAGAGCGAGGAGGAGGTCTCCTTCACCGCCGATGATTTCATCGTCGAAGAAGACAACGTCGTCATCGTGTCGCGCGACGGCTGGGTGAAGCGCCAGAAGGAGGTTCGCGATCTTTCGACGACGCGTCTGCGCGAGGGTGATTCGGTGCTCGCGGTTGTGCAGGGAAGCACGCGCGCCGCGGCGGTGTTCTTCAGCAACTTCGGCGCAGCCTATTCGTCGCGCATCATCGACGTTCCGGCGTCGACTGGTTACGGCGAGCCCGTGCAGAAGCTGTTCAAGCTCCGCGACGGCGAACGGATCGTCGCGGCCTTCAGTCTCGATCAGCGGTCGATCGGCGATATTGCCACTCGCAAGGAAGGCGAGCCGCCGCCTGTTCATGCGATTGCCGTGACGAGCGACGGATACAGCCTCAGGTTTAGTTTCGAACCGTTCGTTGAACCCAGCACCCGCGCAGGACGGCGGTATGCACGGCCAAGTGAGGGCGTCGAGGTCGTCGGCGTCGCGCGCGCGACGGGCGAGGAAATCATCATTGCGGCGACGGCTGACGCACGTGCGCTTCTCTGCCGCGCCGACGAAGTCAATTACCTGTCGGGACCCGGCAAGGGCGTCATCCTCATCAAGCTGACCGGTGATGAGGATCGAGTCCTCGGGTTCATCGCATCGAGCGGCGATCGCGACCTGCTCCGCGTCGAGACGAGTCGCGGCGGCGAACAGACAATCAGCACCGCGAAGTACGAAGTCACCGGTCGAGGCGGGAAGGGGCGCGAACTGCTTCAGCGCGGCCAGTTCACGCGTATCATTCCCAACGATCTCGAAAACCCTCAGCCGCTCGAAAGCGTGACATAGGTTCGCGACCCACGGGTTCTGGCGTGCCGTCCTTTGGTGGTCCGCCTATAATTAACCGATCGAATTTCGATCCCTCTGATTGAGCCGGGCACCCCGCCCGGCTCCTCGACTCCGGTCGAGGCAAGTGAAAGCAAACGTGAATATCCCCACAACAACGACAAGCAGTAACCGGATTGCGGTGTTCATCGATTTCGACAACGTCGAGATCGGAGTCAAGAACACCATCGGCAGCCAGTTCGACATCGGCCTGATTCTCGAGGCCATCAAAGAGCGCGGCGAGATCGTGACGAAGGTCGCCTACAGCGACTGGAAGCGCGCGGGAGACTACAGCCGAGTCCTCACGCAGCACGCCATTCGTATGGTCCAGCGCAACATGACTCCCGGTGGCGACAAGAATGGCGCCGATATCACCATGGCCCTCGATGCGCTGGAGATGGCGTTCACGCACGACCATATCAACGCCTTTGTGATCGTCGGCGGCGACAGCGATTTCATCTCGCTCGTAGAAAAGTTGAAGCAGTACGGCAGGAAGGTGATCGTCGTCGGCGGGCGACAGTTCACCAGCCTGACCATGCAGAAGAACTGTCACGAGTTCATCGCGTATGAAAACCTCGCCGGCGCGCGCTCCGGCCGCAGCGGCGGGCGCGGCGAAAAGCCGACCGGCGCGTCTGCAGACATCGCGAAGGTGCTGCCGCTCGTCAAGCGCGCGCTGAAAGTGCTCTCCGAGCGTGAGGTCGCTCCACAACTTGGCCTGCTGAAGAGCACGCTGCTTCAGCTCGATTCGACGTTCTCGGAGCGCGAGTACGGCGCCAACAGCTTCCGCGATTTCATGGAGAAGGTGGCGCAGACCGGTGCTGTGACCTTGAAGAACGCTGGGCGCAGCATGATGGTCGAATCGCGGGAAGACGGCGAAGTGGAAATCGCCGCGCCGCAGGGCGAAGCATCAGCCGCCGAGATCCGCGACGATGACCGCCGGCGTCACGACGACGGAGGCCGCCCTCACGACGATGGAGGCCGGGTCCTTTCGGAGCCGGCAGACGACGAGGAGTCGCTCCCGCAATCGCCAATGACGATGCAGGACGGCATGCGCGCGGTGCAGCAGGCGTTCGCGCAGGCGTCGCCGCCGCCCCGCTGGCCGATGTACGTGCGTCAGGCAAAGCAGTTTCTCAAGGCTCGAATCGAAGGCTTCGACGAGCGGAAGTACGGCTTTGCGTCGGTCGTCGATGTGTTGCGCGCGGCAGCAAAGGACGGCGTGCTCAAGCTCGAACGGGACCGTCACGGTGCCTTCCGTGTATTTGCCGGGCCGAAGCTGACGGCTGTGCCGCAGCCTCGTATTGAGGTGGAGGAGCCACCGATCGACGTCGCGGGCGAAGTCATCGCCGAGCAACCACCGGTCGAGGAAGGCGAGTCGATCGAGGAGGCACCGATCGTCGACGCGGAACCGATCGAGACGCCCGCGTCGGTCGCCGTTGCTACGGCTGAAGCGGAAGCCGTCGTGGATGGCAGCGCGGACGTTGCGGAGCCGCCGAAGAAGAGTGGCCGCAAGCGGAAGGCAGCGCAGCGCACCAGAGCTGGCAGAAGCGACGCGAGAAAATCGGATAAAACCGCGCGGCCACGCGCGCGCAAGAGCTCGCGGAGCAAGGCTGAAGCCGCGGATCGATAATCCGCGGCACGCCGCTATCGCGCGAGCGGATCGGGCCGAAGCTGAATCTTGACCGCCTTCGGCTGGTTTGCCGTCCCGCCTTCCAGGTGGAACATCGTCCGCGTGCCGTAGGTCGACCAGAGCGCGCGTCCCTTCCAGCCAGTGTTCGCATCGTCGATCCGCGCGTCCACATTCTTCGCAAAAAACCCCATTGGGTACGGCAGCGTGATGTTGATGAAGCGGCCGCCGACCAGGGCGAAGATCGAACTATTGAGGTTGCCCATCGCGATCGGGACGTTCCTTCCAAGCCCCGCTACGTCGAACCGATCGATCCAGGTGTAGTAGCTCGCCTCGGCGCTCCCTGGTTCGGTGACATCTTTCAACTGCGGCCCCGGCAGTTGAAAGAACGTCCATCCCTCGGCGCATTGCTCGCCGGTCGCCGAAGGCTTCGCGGTTGAGTGACACTTCCGGCGATCAAAGCTCGCAAGATGGCCGCTCGCCAGCGACACCCAGTACACGCCGTTGCTGTCGACGTCACCGCCACGCGGTCCGAAGCCGGGTGCGGGCGGCTCGTATATCTCGGTGAGCGCCGTGTGCGTGGGATCGGGCCCGGGCACGACGCGCACAATCGCTCCACGGTAGCCGACCACCGTTCCCCAGACGGAGCCATCGGCTGGACTGACGGCGACCGCATAGGTGTTGACCGCAATGCGGGTGTCCTTCGCCGGATTGGATGGTTCACCAGGCTCGACGTATGCGTCGCGCTTGCCATTGCCATTGGTATCGACGACGAACGGCGTCCAGCCTTGCGAGCGCACCTCGTCATGCGTTTCCTCGAACATCTTTCGATTCAACCATCCGATGACACCCGGCCCCCCGATGCCCGCGCTCGTCCACAGTGTCTGGCTCGCGTCGTGCGCGAAGTTGAGATGGTGAGTCGGAAAACAGGTGCTGATGAGCGTGAAAGCACCGGTGGCGGGATCGAACATGGACAGGTTACGGCCGGAGCTCTGCAGCGGAAATGCGCGCGCCGACGGATGATCGGAGCCCTGCTTGCAGAAATCCGGATTCGCATCCGGACGCACGCGCGGCGTGAACCACACGCGACCCCGCTCGTCCATCATTGGATTGTGATTCAGCGTCTTGCCATCCCAGATCGGATCCGGTCCCCAGAACGCGGAGGGTGCCATCGGGTTCGTTTTTGTCGATGGCGTGTTCGGATCACGCACCGGATGCAGCACTTCGCTCGCGGCGTTCGTTTTCGGATCGAGGATTGGCACGAAGTCGGAACTGTCCTCGGGCGAGCCATAGATCTTGCCGTTGGCGTTGACGCGCGGGTTGCGGGGGTCGGTGGAGACTGCGTCGTGCAGGTACGCGGTCGGGCGTCCCCAATCCCACTGCGTGATTACGACGTTGCGTTCGATGCCGCGCGGCCGTTCCGGTTTCGCGAACGGGAGTTCGCCCGCGGCAATGCGGTCGGTCCAGTCGCCGAATAGCCGGAGCGCGACCGGTGTGTCGAGCCGTGTGATGTCCCTCGCCATGAGCGCCGATGCCTGCCCCGATCGGAGCCGGCGCTGCCATGCCTCGGCGGAATTCGCGAACGTGCCGAGCTCCTTCGAGATCGCGCGAGTCCCAGGCGTTCCAAGGGCATGACATGACTGGCACGCGCCGGTCTTGATGATGTTCAGCCACTCTCCCTGACTCTTGATCTTCGGCAGCGGGAACTCACGCGCTGTGGGCACGTGCATCATCGAGAACCAGTAGATTGGCGGGTAATACTGCGCCGCCGCCGCAGCGGTAGGCGCGGCGGTCGCGCGAAGGTCGAGGGTGGTGCCGGGAGCCGCCTGCGTTTTCGCCGAATCGACGAGTCCATAGCCGCGCACCCAGACGGAATACCGCGCGTTGGGCAGGTCCGGCACGAGGTAGCGTCCCCGGTCATCGGTGACGACGATCTTTGCGAACTTCGTTGGGAGGTCGGTTGTTTCCGCGATCACCCAGACGCCGGCCTCTGGTCCGTTATTGCCGGTAACCACGCCGCCGATGTCATCGCGATCGACCGCGACAGCGGCGGGTGGGAGTTGCGTCGCGGCTCCACTCGACGCGACGGCCGCAATGGCCGCGGCGACCGAGAATGAAAGGGCCACAAGTGGTCGGAAGTCTCGCAATGTTCTCTCCGGCAAGAGAGGGCCGGCTAAAGCGGCCCAGAACTAATAACTCGTTTCGACGAAGCCACCATTCGGCGTCCATTCGATGCGTCGCGTCAGCGTATTGCGCGGGCTGCCGATCGGTCTGACGTATACGAGTACTTCTTCGTACCGGGAGCGAAGCGGCGCGACGATCTCTTCGGCAATGCTCCGCGCATCCTGCGGCTTGTCGGCTTCGACATCAATGACCATTGCCCGCCGTGCGGAGGTCGCGCGCGTGACGATCCACGGCTCGTGTCGCGCAAACGGCGACGGTGTGGTCATCTTATTCAGGGCCCGGACGAGGTCGTTAACCGCGGGCGGCGTCGGCGTCGGTCGCGGACGCGCAGAATACTCGACGAGCGCCGCAAACGACCCAATCGCGGCGAGCCACGCAACGCCGGCGACGAGCAGCCGGAGCATAAGTGGATCCAGGCCAGGTATCAGGTACCGGGTTTCAGGCCTGAATTTCAGGTGTGAGGTTACAGCCGCGAGGTTCCAGAATGAAGAAGAAAATACCCACGGTAACCTGTAACCTGAAACCCGTAACCTCCTGACACCTGATACCCGAAACCTGATACCTCCTGTGGCCACTAACTACACAGCAAAAGACATTACCGTTCTGGAAGGTCTGGAGCCCGTTCGGAAGCGTCCAGGCATGTACATCGGTGGCGTCGGCACTGCCGGCCTGCATCATCTTGTGTGGGAAATCCTGGACAACGCCGTGGACGAGGCGATGAACGGGTATGCGTCGAACATCGCCCTGACCCTTCACGAAGACGGCAGTTCGATCACGGTCACCGATGACGGCCGCGGCATCCCGGTCGACAAGCATCCGAAATCGAAAACGAGCGCGCTCGAGGTGATCTTCACGACGCTCCACGCCGGCGGCAAATTCGAGCAGGGCAATTACAAGACGGCTGGCGGGTTGCACGGGGTCGGCGCCAGCGTGGTCAACGCGTTGTCATCAGAGCTGCGCGCGAGCGTCAAGCGCGATGGCACGACGTGGGAGATGTCGTTCAAGCGCGGGAAGCCGAGCGGGGCGCTGAAGAAAGCCGGGGCGGCGCGCGGCACGGGTACGATGGTCTATTTTCATCCCGATCCCACCATCTTCCCGAAGGTCGAATTCGACCCCGCGGTCATTCGGGAACGCCTCGAAGTGGTCAGCTACATCCACAAAGGCGTGCGCGTGACGTTCGACAACGAAGTCGAAGGGAAGAAGGAAGTCTTTCAGCACGAGGAAGGACTTGCCGATTTCCTGAAGAAGATCGTCGCCGAACGAGGTGCGAAACCGATTCACGACGTTCCGTTCACGCTCGCACGTGACGGCTCGCCTCGGCTCGACCTCGTCCTGCAGTGGACCGAGGCCACTGACGAGCACGTGCGCAGCTACGTCAATGGGATTCCGACCGGATCGGGCGGCACGCACGAGAATGGATTGCGTGCCGGCCTGGGCAAGGCAGTTCGTAATTACATCGACACCCACAACCTGTCGCCGAAGGGCGTCACCCTGACGGCCGAGGACATCCGTGAAGGCTTGACCGGCGTGTTGAGCATTTTCATCGAGGAGCCGCAGTTCCAGGGTCAGACCAAGGACCGCTTGAACAACCCGGAGCTCACCTCGGCGATCGACTCAGCGGTCCGCCCGGCGCTCGAACACTGGCTGAACACCAACCGTACGGTCGCTGAAGCGATCGTCGCGCGCATCATCCTCGCAGCGCGGGCGCGCGAGGCGAGCCGCGCGGCACAAGCGGAGGTTACGCGCAAGACTGCAACGTCGGGCCGCCTCAATCTGCCGGGAAAACTCAGTGATTGCACCGGGAGCGGCCGCGAAGACAGCGAGCTGTTCATCGTCGAAGGCGATTCGGCGGGCGGATCCGCCAAGCAGGGACGCGATCGCAGCCGTCAGGCGATTCTTCCGCTGCGCGGAAAGGTGATGAACACGGAAGGGATGACACTGGCGAAGGTGCTCGAGAACAAGGAACTCTCGGACCTCGTCACGGCGCTCGGCTGTGGGCTCGGAAAGAATTTCGATCTCTCGCGGCTTCGCTACGGCCGCATCATCATCCTCGCCGACGCCGATTCCGATGGTCATCACATTGCGACGCTGCTGCTCACGTTCATCTATCGACACCTGCCGCAACTGATTACGAGCGGCAAAGTGTTTCTTGCGCAGCCGCCCCTCTACCGGATCGACATCGGTAGGGAGACGTTCTGGGCGCTCGACGATGCGCATCGTGACCGGCTGCTGAAGCTGCATGGCAATGGGCGTTCGAACGCCGAGATCACCCGGTTCAAGGGCCTCGGCGAAATGATGCCCAAGGTGTTGTGGGAAACGACACTGAACCCGCGCACGCGGCGCCTTCAGCGTGTCGAGATCGCGGATCAGATCGTCACGGATCGCATCATCAACGAGCTGATGGGGAAGGATGCGTCGGCACGGTTCCGTTTCATCATGGAGCGAGCGGAAGATGCGCAGGAGCTTGACGTTTAGCCTCGTTCTCGTGGCCGCCGTGGCAGCAACGATTCAGGCGCAGCGATCGCCGGCTGTCGGTGTTCGTGCGCTGGCAAACGTGCGCGAGCTGCACGACATCATGATTTCGCCCGCATCCGATGCGGTGTTCGCGGCGAGCTCGAATCAGCCGCTCGATGCGAAAGGCTGGGCGGACGCGCGCAACCAGGCGATTGTGCTCGCTGAATCCGGCAACCTGCTGATGGTAGGCGCGCGCGTGCGCGACAACGGCAACTGGATGAAGATGTCGCGCGCACTGGTCGATGCAGCCGCTCTTGCAGCGGCGGCTGCCGAGAAGAAGGATGCGAAAGCACTCGAGGCTGCCGCCGATCCGATCACGGTCGCGTGCATGAACTGCCATCAGCCGTACCGCGATCAGGGCCGTCAGATGGGCGCGCCGCCAAAATAGCCGGACTAGTTTTTCGACTGTTCCGCCATCCATGCGTACAGGCGCTGGACGCCTCTGAGCTCGGCGCCGCGCCCT
>Ga0070675_100000178_pt1 | contig 39555 bp, 34 predicted proteins | sample KBSM43metaG_FD_65343 | JGI IMG/M metagenome (GOLD analysis project Ga0070675, IMG submission 65343) | Miscanthus rhizosphere microbial communities from Kellogg Biological Station, Michigan, USA - KBS M4-3 metaG | ecosystem: Host-associated > Plants > Roots > Rhizosphere > Soil ... | reverse complement strand
GGCGTCGATAGAAAGCCCGCCGCACCGTCGTGCGAGTCGAGCATCCGCGCCACCTCGTCGCGGAGGGTCTGGTCGGTGCCGCACGCGTCCGCGAGGTAGGCGGCCCGTTCTGACCCTGGCAGGGCGAGCGCGCGCTCGAACAGCTCGCGCACCCGCGTCCAGTCGTCAGAACGAAGTGCCATAGGGGTGTTTGGCCGCAGATTTTAGACCAATTCCCCGGGTCTTCTGCACGATGAGGGAAACGTCAGGCGGTTTGCGCGATAGCAGGTGAGCCGACCAGTCAGCCGAGCGCACAACGGCGCCGAGTCGGCATAGGAGGCCCGTCATGCGGCAACATCCCGTCCGATTCGCCCTGTCGGTCATCGTCTGTGCGGCGGCCGCCGGCTGGTCGCCAATTGCGGCGTCTGCACAAACGCCGCGGCCGAGCGTCTACGACACAACGCTCGAAGAGACCGGGCAGGCGGTGCCGGAGATCACCACCAATCAACTGATTGACATCCTCAAGTTCAAAACCGAAACGGTGTACGACGTGCGCACCGCCAAGGAATACGCGATCGCGCACATACCGGGCACCGTCAATATCTACGAAAAAGAAGTCGAACAGATCATCGCGCAGAATCCGGATCGGCTGATGCCGATGATCCTCTATTGCAACGGTCCGTCCTGCGGGAAGAGCAAGCGGACGTCCGAGGCGCTGGTGGCAGCCGGCTACAAGAACGTACGCCGATATCAGCTCGGAATGCCGGTGTGGCGTGCGCTCAGCTTCACGGTGCAGACCGACATGGTCGGGTTCGACTACATTTTCCGTGGCGATCACACCGCCGTGTTCGTCGATGCGCGAACGCCGGCCGAGCATGCCACCGCTACCGTGCCCGGCGCCGTTAACGTGCAGAAAGGCGAAGCGACCGCCGCCAACGACGATGGCCGCCTGCCGTTCACCGACAAAGGGACGCGCATCGTCGTGTTGGGCAACACGGCGGACCAGGCGAGCGTCGTCGCGGCGGAGATCGCGAAGAAGGCGTACTGGAACAGCAGCTACTTTGGCGGAACGCTGGCCGACTTGGCGGCGGCTGGCTTCATCAACCATCCGCCGGTCGCTATCAGCAAGAACGCGATCGTGGCCGCCGGACCTTCTTGTACGGCAGCCGTGACGCCAGCCGCGATCGACGGCGGATCGTTCGACGTCGACAGCGGCGACACCCTGGCGCTGTCGGTCGATCCGGCGACGCCGCTGGCGCTCGGTCAGCACACTGTTTCACTCGTGGCGACCGACAGTCGCGGCGTGTCGAGGACAGCCACCGCAGTTGCGACCATCGCCGATCAGAGCGGCCCGGTGATCAGCGGTCTCGCTGTGGATCCCCCGGCGCTCTGGCCGCCCAACCACACACTGACGCTGGTAACGGTCGTCTATACGGCGGCTGACAACTGCGGCTCTACCACCACGGAACTCCTGGTGTCGAGCAGCGATTCGCCGGGAGGCAACCGTCTCGACGCGCAGGTTGTCGACAATCACCACGTACTGCTCCCTGCGGACTGGGAACGAGAGTATCTGGTCACAGTCGTCGCCACCGACACGGCCGGCAACGCGTCGGCCTCGTCAGTCGCGATCCGCGTTGGGGCGCCGTCGCGCTGACGCCGGCGTTCACGCTGGACGGACGTGTCGAGACAGGTAGCGATGGACTACTCTTCACAGTCGGAAATGCCCGATCCGGCGAAGCGAGAGGTGACCGAACTGCTCGAAGCGTGGCAGCACGGCGATGCGGGCGCCCGCGAACGGCTGCTGCCGCTTGTCTACGACGAGTTGCGCCGCGTCGCTCGCGCGCGTCTGCGTCGAGAGCGCCCGGACCACACGCTTCAGGCGACAGCGCTCGTTCACGAAGCGTACCTGCGGCTGATCGGTCCGGGCGAAGCGACGCCGCGCAACCGCGTACAGTTGTTCGGGATCGCCGCTCGGTTAATGCGCGAGATTCTGGTCGATCATGCGCGCCGGAAGGCGGCGCTCAAGCGAGGCGGTCCGGCAACGAAAATGTCCTTGGACGGCGCAGTGGCCGCACCGGAAGTGACGATCGTCGACATTCTCGCGCTGGACGAAGCGCTCGCCGAACTGAGCGCGCGCGACGCGCGGCTGTGCCAGGTGGTCGAGTTGAGATTCTTTGCGGGTCTGACGATCGATGAAACGGCGACCGCGCTTCAGGTCTCGGTGGCCACCGTGGAGCGCGACTGGACCGTGGCCAGGGCGTGGCTCCATCAGCGGCTGGCGTCGTCCGGCCGCTGACGGAGTCGGATCTTTTACTGCTGCGGCTGCCCGCTCGTTGTCGTGGTTGGACGTCCGCTCGCCGGTCGCGTCCACTGGTTGAACCAACTCATCATGTAAAGCTGCGTGCGGATGTAGTTCGACGGCTTGCTGCCGGTGCCGTGATACTCCTCGTTGAATTCCAGCAGCTTGGTCGGCACGCCGCGCTTCTTGAGCGCCGAGTAGTACTCGTAGGTCTGCGGCATCGGCGTCCGGCGGTCGAGCACACCAGTCATCAACAGCGTCGGCGTCGTGACTTTGCCGACCGACATCAGTGACGAATGCGCCAGCCAGTCGGACGGATCTTCCCAGAACGGTTTCTTGAAGAAACTGTAGGTGAAGAGCGGGATGTCGGTCTGTCCGGCAAAACTGAGCCAGTCGATCACGGGACAGCGAACCGCGGCCGCCGCGAACCGATCGGTGTGTCCGATCACCCAGCTCGAAAGCACGCCGCCGCCGCTGCAGCCCGACACATACATGCGCGTCGTGTCCACGTAGCCTTTGCCGACGACGGTGTCGACACCGGCCATCAGATCGTCGTAATCGGGACCTGGATAGTTGTGATCGATGCCGTTGGAAAACGCGCCGCCATACCCGGTGCTGCCGCGCGGGTTGATGTAGAGGACCACGAAACCATTCGCGGCAAAATTCTGGAACATGTAATTGAACCCGACGTTGTACGACGCGAACGGGCCGCCATGGATCTCCAGGATCAGCGGGTACTTTTTCGAGGCATCGAACGAGGGAGGCTTGACGACCCAGCCTTGCACCTTGGCGTTGCCGCTCGACGTGTAGGTGATCTCCTCGACTGGTGCGATCTGCTTGCCCTCGAGCACGTCGGCATTGACGTCGGTGAGCTTCACCACCTGACCGGGCTGCCGCAGGTTCACTTTGACGATGTCCTGCGGGTGCGCTGGATCCATCGACGTGCCGACGGCGATGAGATCCTTCGAGACGGAATCAAACGTCAGCATGTGCGAACCGCTGGTGAGCGGCTTCACACCGCCGACGATATTCGCGAAATTCACGTTACGCGTCCCGCGATCTTCGGCGTCGAAATACAGGCCGCTGCCGTCGGGCGCCCACCGAAGATTGATCGGATCGCGATCGAAGTCGCCGCTGATCTTCCGCAGGTCGCCGCTGCCGCCGGAAATCGGCGAGACCCACAGGTCGCTGACGGTATGGGTGGTCGCCGACGTCGGATAGCCAGTGAACGCGACGGTGCGGCCGTCGGGCGACACGGTCGGCCGTCCCCACGAACCGGGCCGGGTGACAACTTCTTTGATGGTGCCGGTCGCAACTTCGATGCTGAACAACTGCGACGTCTGATATTGCTGCTCGGCGTCGGCGGCACGATTCGCATCGAACACGATGCTTTTGCCGTCCGGTGTCCAATCGACGGGAGCGTTGCCGCGCAATTCGCCGGCGCCGACATTCCATTTTCCAGTGGTCAGCTGTCGCGGCGTGCCGCCCTCACTCGGGACGACGAACAAATGCGAGTAGCCGTCCTCGAGAAAGCCGACCTGATCCTGGCGGAAGTGCAGCGACGACACGACGCGCGGCGCCGGCGTCCACTTCGCGCCCTTCGGTTCGGGAGGCATGCTGATGGCCCATTTGTCGGTGTCGGCGACAAACGCGGTGAAGGCAATCGACTTGCCGTCGGGCGACCAGCGCGCGCCTTTCGGCGCATCGGTGAGATGCGTAATCTGGGTCGGCGGTCCGATGACATCGACGTAGCGGACGAAGAGCTGCGGCCCCTTCGGCTCGCCCTCGGCGAGATACATGACGCGCTTGCCGTCAGGCGACCAGCGCGCCGCCGAGCCCTTCACGAAAAACCGGTTCTGCGAGCCGTCGGTGTTGACGATCCACAGCTCCGATTCCCACTTGTCTTCCATCTTGTTGACGTGCTGACGCGTGTAAATCACCCGTGAGCCGTCAGAAGCAATCTGCGCATCGTTGACGCGCTCCCAGTCGAGCCAGTGCTCAGTGGTGAGCAGCGTTTTGGATCGCGTTTCCTGGGCGACCAAACCAGCGCTACCGAGCGAAGCAACGACGATTGCAAAGAGAAAGCGTTTCATAGATATCCTCAATTCACCGTCATGCCTTGAACACGAAGCCACGAAGAAGAAGTCGCGTTCGTGCTACCTGCCTTGTGATGTCGTTCCGCCGCTGGTTTTTGCCAATCCCTGCACCGCCGCGCGGCGATTCGGCATCCGCAATAACGACTGCTGGAACTGCGCCGCGGCTTCCTTGGCGCGGCCCTGCTCTGCCAGCCACTCGGCGAACACTTCAAACGACGGCTTGATCGGCTCCGGTGGCCCCGATGGCGGATCGAGCGTCAGTTCGAGCGCGGTCGCTTCGCGCAGCAACCGCTCCGCATCGGCGGTGTTCTTCTGCGCCGAGGCGATCAGCGCACCGACCTCCTTTTCCATGATCGCGATCGGTTTCGCGCGGTAGGCGTTGGATCCGCTTTCCGCCTGGGTCCGCATCGCCTTCAGCTTCTCGAGAGCGAGGTTGGCGGTCTGGAGGTCGCCGAGATGCACCGCGCTCAAGCCGGCGGCGACCACGTAAGCTGCGCTGCCGTCGTAGCCGGGCGCGCCGCCATCGCGAACCGCGCCGGCGGTCAACGGCAGCTTCTCCCATTTTCCGCTCTCGACGACTTGACGCGCTTTCATCGCCGCGTAACCGTCGCGGACGTTCGGGGCATCGAACTTGTCCGCCACCGCCTTCGCGGTCGCGAGCTGCTTCGCCGCATCGTCGAACTTCCCCTGCTGCAGATAGGCGTACTGGAGCCACGACAGCGTGTGGAAATCCTCGCGGCCGCGCGGCAGGTTCTTCGCCTCGGCGAGATCGTTGGCGGCCTTGTAAGCGACGATGTTCGACTGCACGACGTCTTCCCACATCCCGAGCTGGACGAAGATGTGCGACGGCATGTGCAGCGCGTGCGCCGCGGACGGCGCGATCTTCGAATAGGCGCGCGCCGCGGGCAGCGCCAGAATCGCATGATCAGGATCGTCGAACGAATGGATGATGTAATGCGCCGCGCCGGGGTGCTGCGGGTTGCGCTGGAACACGCCCTCGACGATCGACGCCGCGAGCATCGCGTTGCGGATGCCGTTGACGCCAGGCCGCGCCGTGCCGAGCAGCGCCAGCGCGTAGAAGGTGGCGATTTCATCGTCGTTCGGGAACTTCTCGTGGATCGACTTCAACGCGTCGGCGTAGGCGACGTCGCGTGTCAGCTTGTCGCCGGAGCCGCCAAACAGCACCTCGAGCGATTCGATCAGCATCCGCTCCTTGCCGGCCGGCGCTTTGGCCGAGCGTGCCGCGGCGGTTGGCGCCAGCCGATCCATCACGCGCCGCGCCGCGGCCAGGTCCTGCTGCGCCCAGAGCGGGTGGTTGAAACTCATCGCCTCGCCCCAGTAGCCAAGCGCGAACCCGGGATCCGCCTTTTGGGTCTGCTGGAAAGCCTCCGCGGCGGTGTCGAATTCGAAGTTGAATAACGCTTTGACGCCGACCAGGAACGGCGCCTGCGCGGCCGGCGAGGCGGACGTTGGAAAGTTGATAGTCCCGAGTTGGCTGTTAGCCGACTGCGCAGGCAGAGAAGCGGTCGCAAGCACCAGCACAACCGCGCCGAGCAAAGCCTTCTTCATCGCACACCCCCAGTGAGCAGCGGCATTGTACCGTCGCTCGTTGCTGGTCGCTAGCGGCTCGTTTGGTCACTCGCGGCTCGTGGCTACCGGCTCGTTGCTGGTCGCTAGTTGCTCCTAACTCGTTGCTGGTTGCCAGTTACTCGATCGTAAGTTTCGGTCAGGTGCCCGGCGATGCGTAACCAATCGTACTTCGCGGCGACGCGTGGCGTTTCGTCGGTCGAATCGCGATGTTCGATCTGGGCGATCAGCTGTCGTGCAAGATCGCCGGGGTCGCCGGGAATCGCCCACCGCACACCAGAGTCTTCGCCGACGGCGTCTACGTATCCGTCGATGCGACTGGCAACGACCGGCGCGCGCGCGGCCAGCGCTTCGATCAGCACGATGCCGAAACTCTCTCCACTGGTCGCCGGCGCACAGACGACGGTTGCATGCTGATAAAACGCCGGCAGCGCGTCGTCGCCCACGTTGCGGATGATGGTCGTCCGCACATTTAGTTGCCGTGCGCGCTCCTCTAACGCCACGCGTTCCGGACCATCACCGATCAGTACGAGGGCCGCACTGGCGACTTGCTGGACGCGTGCCATCGCATCGATCAGCACGCTGACTCCCTTGCGCGGTTCGAGCCTGCCGACGCACACCACAACCGGGCCCGATGCCGGAAACGCAGCCGGCCGCGGCTGTTTCGTCCGGAATCGTTCGGTTTCAATGCCGTTGGGAATGATCTCGTAGTGGCCGGGGAAAAACGTCTCGACGGTGCGCCGAGCCGCTTCGGACACCGCAATCCGCGCATCGATCCGGTTGACGATGGTCTGCAACAACGGCCGCGCGAGCGGATACCAGCGGTGCCCGCTTTCGCGATACACATGAAACGTCGCGACCACCGGCGCGGTTGCTGCCCAGACCGCCGCCCAGGGCAGCAGCGGCATCAGTGGTTCGTGCACGTGCACGACATCGAACGATTCTGCGGCGAAGAGCGCCGCGACTCGCTGAAACACAGACGGGTTGAACGCCGCGCCGGACGACGTTCCGCCGAAGCTGACCGTCGTCGAACCGGCCACCGCGGTCTCGCCATTTTCAAGCGGCTTCGACGCCGGGCCGAAGATCCGCACCGCATGACCAAGTGCGTTGAGCGCCCGACCTTGCGCGCGAATGTGCGAGGCGATGCCGCCGTGGCGGGCGAGATCGTAAGGCGCGACAATGGCGATACGCACAAGCCGCAGCGTACTACGGTGGGGTGTGTCGCTGCTCGTTGCTCGTTGCTCGTTGCTCGTCGCTCGGCTCGTTGCTCGCTGCTCGACACTGCTTGACACTCGCTGCTCGACACTCGCTGCTTGACACTCGCTGCTTGACACTCGCTGCTCGACGTGGTTGCTGGCGGCTCGTCGTTTCTCGCCACCACGGACGAGCGACGACGAGCGACGAGCGACGACAAGCGACGAGCGACGACAGGTGACGAGCGACGACGAGCGACGAGTGACGAGTGACGACATCATTTCAGTGATCGATATAGGCCATTCAGAAGCTGCCCAACGCGAGCGCACAGTTCGCCGGCGGCGACGTACTGCTTATCAGAGATGTATCCGAGCCGCTTCGCGATCTCCAGGTAGGTTTCGAGTTCTGCGTGCGATCCGAGGGCGATGGAGATGTGATTCCGGAATACTGGATCGCTTTTGCGACACGACCCCTCGGCGATATTCGCGGGAATTGAAACCGCGGCTCGGCGAACCTGACTGGTCATCCCGAATTGCTCGTCGCGCGGCAACGAGGTCGTCAGCTGATAGCAGTGCTCGACGAGATCCATTCCAGCCGTCCACACGTCGAGCTCACGGTATTTTGCTGTCATGCCGTGGGTATGCCACGACGACGGTCCGAAACTCCCTCCAAGAAAGACTTTTGCACGCAACTCGCGACGAGCAACCAGCGACGAGCAACCCGCGACGAGCAGCGTTCAGCGTCCTATCGCGGCATCGCAGACGTAGCGCCGATAGAGCGGCCGGATCAGCGTGTTGGTGTCTGCGAAGCGACGGTCATCCAGTCCGATGCCGCTGCAGTCAACCACCTCACCATTCGCCGACGTCACTCGCAGAGACAGAGGGTACTCTTCGGGCTGCATGCCCGAACTTTGGACCATGACCGTGGCGGGGATGACCGCCGGCCGAAGTTCTGAGAACGCCCGCCAGAACACTGCCGGATCGGCGTGAATGTCGAAACTTGCGTAAAGTGGCGTGCGCTTGACGATCGCCACACATTGATCGTTCGCCGGACTGTGCCGCAGATACTCGTTGAGGATGGTTTCGTAAACGACCGTTTCATTGAAACTGCCGGAGCCGCCGACGATCAGAGTCGGTCGTGATGCTTCCTCGAGTCGCGCGATGACTGGTGGCGGATCAGTGCCTTTCCAACTTTCGACGTCGAGATCCACCATCACCGTGTTGATTAGTCCGGCCGCGAGGATCGCGACGGCTGCCGCCATCGGTAGCCGCCGCGCAAACACCCACGCCACTCCCGCGGCGAAGGGCACGTAGTAGGCGTACTGATAGCGCACTTCGGAAACAAAATCCTTGCGCTGCAGGATCATCGCGCCGAGATATTCCAGGATCGTCACAGCAGCAATCGCGAACAGCATTCGCGCGCGCCGGTCGTCGGATGACAACGACGAAGACTTCACGAGCGCCCAGGCGATGGCCGCGACGACGCACAGATAGATGACCAGCGCGACTGCCCGCGTGATGTCGTAAACCGGTTGCCCTAGATCCCACGCCTTGCCGAGCAGCATCGTCTGCCACGCGGATGCAATCTTGTACGGCACTTGCAGCGGCGAGCTGCCGTAGATCGCGAACGTCAGCCAGCGCTGTTCGGGGCTGCCCTGCTGCGCTACCAGCGTTGGAATCCACGGCAGAAATGCGACAGCGGTGACAACGACGGTGATGCCCAGGCTACGGAATGCGGCGGCCGACTCCGAGCGACGCACGACCAAGGCAAGGACTATGGCCTGCGCGATGAACGCGAACAGTGTGAAGTAATGGATGTACAAACCAACGGCCGATGCGGCCGACCAGGCCACCCACCAGGCCGCGGTCGGTCGGCGCTCGTCGATGCAACGAACCAGCGCAAGCATGGCGCCGAGCGCGCACGTCACCAGCAGCATCGCGCAGCTGTAGTTCCTCGCCTCGCGCGAAAGCATCACCGCGTATGGGGAGACCGCCGCCATCGCCGCGGCAGTCAGGCTGGTACGGCGGTCGAAACCCTGACGCATGGCCAGGAACATCGCGATCACTGCCGCAACACCGAAGAGCGCGGCCAGCGCGCGGACCCGCGCCACGAGCGGCCAGTGCGGCAGCAGTCCGGCGCGAAGCACGGCGTTCGACAACAGGTGAAACGTCGGCGGATGCAGATCCTGAACGCGCGGATCGTAGAACACCGCAAGGGCGTCTGATGCCGTCGCTGTCACCCGTGAATCAAAGATGTCTGCGACGCGTTGCATCGGCACGACCTCGCCGAGCGGCAACGCGTCCGGTCCACGCCCGGCCGCAATCAACGCGGTCACCGATTCGTCAAGCCAGGAAGGCGGCTGATCGAGCCGCCAGAATCGGACGGCGGCAGCCAGGAGGCTGATGGCCGCGAGCATGGCGAGCGTTCCCGCACGCGACCGAAGCATCACGCCAATTATGTATCGAGTACTATCGCGAACGGCTGTGACCGACGCGAACCGCTTGCGAGCTCGAGTTCTTGCGATTGCGACGATCGTCTTCGCCGCAGGCTCGTGGTTCCTTGTTCATCGGCGGTTCGACATCGACGAACTTGAACACGCGCACGCCGCCTGGTGCGTGGCCCAAGGCCTGATCCCGTATCGCGATTTTTTCGAGCATCACCCGCCGGCGCTCTATCTGTTATCCGCTCCGCTCTTTCGCGCGATGTCACCGGGCGACGCGTTCGACCGAGCGGCGCAGACGCTGGTGATGTGCAGAGCGGCAATGTGGTTGCTCGCCGTGGTCGCAATTATGCTGACCCATCGGCTGGCCACGTACGTCGTGCGGCCCGTGGCAACCGCCACTGGTGTCTGGGCGGTTTTCTTGCTGGCGACGTCGTTTCAGTTCCTCAACACGACGATGGAGTTCCGTCCTGATGTGCCGGCCGTCGTTTGTGTCTTGGCGGCACTCGTTTGTGCGTTGGAGGCGCAGCGGAGCAATTCGCCGGTTCAGCGATGGTGGCTGCTCGCCGCCGGTGCTGCGCTCGCCGCGTCGTTGCTGTTCACGCAGAAAGCGATCTTTGCCGCGCCCGGTGTTGTCGTCTTCGTCTCGATGACCGGTCGGCGCGGGATACTGACATTTGGGATTGGCCTGATGATCCCGATCGCGATGGTGGCTGGGTGGTTTGCCGCCAACGGCGCCGTGCTTGCGTTGGTGGATGGCACGATCATGCGGAATGTGGCGATCAACACCGACCGAAGCTCGCCTTTGCCGGGACTGCTCGCCAGCCTGCTGCGCAATCTGCCGCTGTACGGCTTTGGACTGGCCGGCGCAATCAAAGCATGGCGTGTGAAGCGAACCGGTGCGCCGTCGATGTTGCTGGCCACTCTGCTCTCGCTCGGTGCTGGCGTCGTACTCATCGGCCGCGTCTACGACCAGTACTACCTGCTGATGCTGCCGCTGCTCGCGGTGTTTGGCGCCGCCGCGATCGCTGAATGGTCGGCTCGACAACCGGGTTCGACCAGTTGGATCCCGGTAGCGGTCGGCGTGGCGGCGATCGTGCTGCTGCCCGGAGTCGTCATGACACGTTACGAGTCGAACGATCGACAGTTGGCCGACATGCATCTGGCGATGGACCAGGTGCGGCCCGACGAGACGGTGTTAAGTGGAATCCCCGGAGCGGGCACGTTTCGGCCGCACGCGTGGTATTACTTCTTCCTGGTGGGACCATTCGCGAACGCCACGGACCTCGACGCCCTGCGGCTCGCGCTCGACGGCGGGCAGGTCCGCCCACGGCTCGTAGTATTCGACGCCGCGGTGCAAACGATGCCGACGAGTGTGCTGCAGTATTTGCGGGCCCATTACCGTCCGCTGCGCGACGACCTCTACATTCGTCACGATTGATGCTGCTGCTGATTCGTCTGCTTGGAGCCGCCCTCGCCGTCGCTGCCGCGCCGCTTGTTCTGACGCCGATGGTCGATCGGCGGCGTCGAGCCGCGCTCCGTCGACTTGTACCGGCGGTCTGTTCCGTTCTCGACGCGCACGGCATCGACTACTGGGCCGATTTCGGCACGCTGCTCGGCTTCCGCCGCGAAGCGGACATCATCAGGAGCGACAAGGACGCCGATCTGTCAGTGATGGCAGAGGAGAAAGCGCGGATCGTCGCGCTGGCGCCGGCGTTCGCCCGAGCCGGCATGGAGCTGAATGCCGGCGCTGGTCGCTCGGGCCGTGTGCTTCGCATTCTCGATGCGCGAACGCGATATTACCTCGACGTCTACGTCTACATCCGCGACGGACAGCTATTGCGGAGCGAGTTGCATTCACCCACTGAAGACATTCCGGAGCACCTCGTCGCGCGCCGCACACCGGCGTCATTTCTTGGCGGATCGATCCGCGTGCCCGAAAAGATCGACGAGGTGTTGCGCTATCGCTACGGCGACGGTTATCTGACGCCGCGGCGCGGCGATAAAGGCATCACCCGGCCGTATCATCGCGGTCGGGCGGTGATGGAAGACATCGAGGCCGGCTGGGTCGGCATCTGGTCGTGGCTGCGCTCGATGAGCGCCTGACGTGGCGGAGGCGATCGACGCGGTTTACACGTGGGTGGACGGCACGTGGCCGGGATACGACGCGCTGCTGGGAGCGCACGCGCAGGATCGGCACGATCTCAATCCGAACCGTTATCGCGACAACCTGTCGCTGTTGAAGTACAGCCTGCGCTCGCTCGAGCGTTACGCACCGTGGATTCGGCGGGTCATTCTGGTCACCTGCCGCCCGCAGCGGCCGCACTGGCTCAACGCGCAAACGGTCCGAGTGGTTCACCACGACGAGTTCCTGCCGGCTGATGTGCTGCCGACCTTCAACTCGTTCGCGATTGTCAGCGGACTTCATCGCATTGCGGATCTGTCACGCCGCTTCATCTACATCGAGGATGATCGGCTGTTCCTGTCCCCGGTGCAGCCCGGCTACTTTTTTGATGCGGCAACTGGGCACACGCAAGTCGTGCTGCAGACACGACACACGCTGGACCCGCAGCAGGCTGGCGATGAACGCGTCAGTCCATGGAACCGCGCGCTGGCGCTGTCGAACGGCCTGCTCGACGCGAGATACGGCGTCAAGCGGCGCCGCACCATTGGCCATGTGCCGCTCGGCGTCGATCGCAACGCGTGGCAAGCGATGATCGACCAGTGGCCCGAACCGTTTTCACAGACCCTGCGAAGCCGGTTTCGCGCGACCGGCAACATCGCGCCCGAGCACTTGTATCCTCATTACATGCTGGAAGAAGGGCGCGCGGTTGCGGTCAGCGGCTTCGCGCGCGGCCGCGTGGCGTCGTATCATCCGTTGAACAACGTGCCGATTTTTCAGCGCCTCAACCTTGCGCGCATCAGCTGGCAGCGGCCAGCGTTTCTCTGCATGAACGATAATTTCGGCGATCGGCCGCATCCGCGATCGGTGGCGCACGTCGCCCGAGCGCTCGACCGCTGGCTGCCGGCGCCTTCGCGATTCGAGGTTCCATGAATTTCACCGCCGCAGCCGCGGAGGTGCGCCAATCGTTCGAGTGTGACGGGTACGTCATCGCACGCAGCCTCTTCACGCCCGAGGAAGCAGCGCTTCACGCCAGATGGATCGACGAACTAGCGGCGCGTCCGCCGTCAATCGGCCGCGAGATGGTGTATTTCGAAGACAGCCTCACCGAACCGGGTGTGCGAGTACTGTCGCGGATCGAACGGTTTGCGGGTTATCACGACGGACTCGGGTCGCTGGTCGCCGACCGGCGCGTGCTCGACGCAGTGGCGGCACTGCTGGGAGACGAACCGACGCTCTTCAAGGAGAAGGTCAACTTCAAGATGCCGGGCGGAGGCGGATTCTCGCCGCATCAGGACATCCAGCCGGGATGGGATGCCTACGCGCCGTATTTCATCTCCGTCCTGATCGCGGTGGACCGCAACACCGTCGAGAACGGCTGCCTCGAACTGGCCGCGGGCCATCACCAACGCGGGCTGATCGGTCGCAAATGGGAACCGCTCGAAGGCGCGGAGCTCGACGGCCTGAGGTTCGACGCGTTTCCCATGGAACCGGGCGACGCCGCCTTCTTCGACTGCTTTACACCGCACCAATCGCAGCCGAACCGGACCGATCGGCCGCGCCGCAACATCTATCTCACCTACAACCGTCGCGGCGACGGCGATTTTCGCGCCCGCTACTTCGACGATAAGCGCAAAAGCTTTCCGCCCGATTTCGAACGGGATCCGAACGCCCGCTACGTCTTCCGCGTCTGAACCCGGCCGCCGCGCCAGCGCTCGGCGAAGTATTTCAGCATGATCGTGTTGTTGCGGCTCTCCGGCGAACCGCCGCCGCGATTGACCAGCGCGACACTCGACCGCTTGTAGAACCGCGCATCACGTCGCGAGGCGAAATTCGTGCGCCGGCCTTCCACTACCACCTTCGGCACACGACAGTGCGCGCTGATCCAGACATCGTCTACGAAAAACGCGGCGTCAGGTGCGGCGCTGTAATCGGCGACCGCAGCCAGGTCGAAAAAGCACGCGCGGACGAGATACCCGGACACGCCCTGCACGATATCGACGTCTCTCCGTCCGCGGACCCGCGTGCACTTGATCGGCGCGGGCGCCCGGCCGCGGATCGTTGCCGACAGGGTCGTCGGCCGGTCGATCAGATCCGCGGGTGCGTCCCAGCCGCTGCCAGCGACAACCACATTCGGGTTCGCCTCGGATGCAGCAATCATCTGTTCGATTAACCAGGGATGGTAAATACGATCGTCGTCCACGACCAGCAAGCGCTGCTCCGGCGTCGACGTTTGCAGCGCTGGAATGACCTTCGTCGCTGGTCCATAGTCGTGGCACTCAACGATTTCAACCGTCGGCGTTCGCCGCAACCATTCCGGCACTTCGTACGGCCGCTGTTCGCGCCGGCTGAATGCCGGCACGTTCAGGCGAATGGCTTCGGCCGTCAGGCGCTGGTTCAGAAGGCTCTTGATCGTCGTCTCGATTCGAGCGATCCGGCTTGGCAACGTGGTCATCGTGACGACGACGTCGGTGCGTGGTCGTATCGCCGCGGCATTGGCCAGCGCGCCGAGTTCAGACTGGCGCAGTTGACGCTCATACAGTGGATCGAGGATCGGATGCTCGCCGGCGAAATGGCTGTAGGTTTGAACCCCGCCGACGGCCGCTGCCGCGGCCAACGCCGCGTCGAGCGCCAGAATCGCCGGATGCACGCACGGGAGGATATCATTTGATCGATGAGCCGCCAGATGCGCGCGCTGCTCGCGCTCGTCGCCGAGCAGGCGCGTTTTTACGCGTTCGGCAGCGTCTTTGTCGCGGCAGGAATAGCCGTCGGCCTCGCGTATCCGTACTTCGTGCAGCGACTGATGGATGAAGGCGTGATCGCCGGTCGAATCGATCGGGTCAACGCCTTCGGGTTGTTGTTGCTGCTGTTGCTGCTGGTCGAAGGGGTCTCGACCACGATGCGCGACTACTTTTTCAACCTCGCAGCCGAACGGGTGATCGCCCGCTTGCGTCAGCGCGTGTTCGATCACTTGCTGCGTCAAGACATCGCATTCTTCGATAACAGCCGCAGCGGCGAACTGACCGCGCGGCTGGCCGGTGATGTGCCGACCATTCAACGGGTGGTTGGCGAGGAGATGGCCGAATCGTTTCGATTCGCCGTATTTGCCGTCTGCGGTGTCGGCCTGCTCTTCTATATCTCACCAATCCTCACCTCGGTCGTGCTGCTTGCGGTGCCTCCAATCGTGATTGCGTCGACGGTGCTTGGCCGACGCGTCAAAGCGCTGACCGCGTCCGTGCAGGCATCGTACGCGTCGGCCGGAGCGGCTGCGGAGGAATCGATCGGCGGCATCCGCACCGTCCGGGCGTTTGCTCAGGAGCCGACCGAAAGCCGCCGCTTCGGCGCCCGCATCGCCGAGGCGGTCGCGATTGCGCGGCGAAAGATAATCGCCATCGGCGTGTTGAGCGGCCTGTCGTTTTCCTTCGGCGAGCTGGCAGCGCTGCTCGCCATCTGGGTCGGCGGCGTGCTGATCGTTCGCGGCCGTCTGTCAACCGGGCAGCTGATCGGGTTCGTGTTGTACGCGTTTCTGGTGGCGCGCGGCTTCCGCAACGCCACCGCTTTTTACGCAGACGCGCTGCGCGGTCTGGGCGCGACCGCCTGGATCTTCGAGCTGCTCGAGCGCCGGCCTGAATTCCGATCCACCGGCGGTTTGACACCCGATGCCGTTCGCGGCGCCGTAACGCTAGACGAGGTGCGATTTCGATATCCCTCGCGGCCGGAAGTGGAGGCGCTTGCCGGCGTGACGCTCGCCATTGATCCAGGCTCGGTGGTTGCGTTCGTCGGACGATCGGGAGCCGGCAAATCGACGATTCTCAATCTCGTTCTGCGGTTTTACGACCCGTCCTCCGGTCGCCTGCTGCTCGACGGCAACGACCTCCGCGAACTCGACGCGTCGTGGCTGCGCGCACAGATCGGCGTGGTGATGCAGGATCCGGTGCTGTTCTCCGGTACGGTTGCTGAAAACATCCGCTATGGCGCCGCCGATGCGACCGACGCCGTGGTGCGGCACGCCGCCGATCTGGCGCACGCGAGCGAATTCGTCAAACGGCTGCCGGACGGGTTCGATACGACGATTGGCGATCGTGGCGTGCAGTTGTCGGGCGGTCAGCGGCAACGGGTGGCGATCGCACGCGCGGTGGTGCGGCGGCCGGCCATCCTGATCTTCGATGAGGCCACCAGCGCGCTCGACGCCGAAAGCGAATCCCTGGTCCATGAAGCGCTGCGCGGGCTCGATTATCGGCCGACCACGATCATCATCGCGCATCGGCTGTCGACCGTCGTCAATGTCGATCGAGTGATCGTCCTCGACCACGGCCGGATCGCCGGAGCCGGTCCGCACGACGACTTGCTCGAAACCTGTCCGCTTTACCGCCAGCTGGTCGAGACGCAGCTGGTGGCAATTTAGAACTGGCAGCCGCCTCGCGTGCTTTGCTACCGCTCGGCTATTCAGGATCAACGCACAGTTCGCAAAGAACATTCACACTTTGCGATCTTTGCGACCTTTGCGTTGATCTTCCGGCCAGCACTTCTAGCGCTCCAACCGTAACGCATCGACGATGACGATATCGTCGATGGCATTCAGCGTGTGCATTCCGTCGGGCCATGCCCAGGACGGTGACGGTTTGAGCACGCCGATCGTTTCTTCGCGAAAGCGCGTCAGCGTCAGATCGACGATCCGGTTGATGGCGATCGCGCCTCCATAGCGGCGCGAGCAGTCCTGCGCCGGCCGGAACAGCGCGCCGTGGTGCGCGAACATCGCGCCGGCTGGCCGGCTGGATCGCGCGTCGGACTTGACAGGATTCAGCGGATGGGGCCGCCACGGTCCGCGCCAGGCATCAGCCTCGAACAGATGGAGGTCCGTTTGATTCGCCTTGCCGTAGCGCGTGCAGAACATCCACCAACGGCCGTCATGATGAACGATCGTCGGGTCGACCGCAGGAAAATCGGCGAGGATCGTCAACTTTGAATCGGCCGTGGATCCAATTCTGAATGCGCACGCCTGTCCTGACGCCGCGCCGTCCGGCACGCAATACGCTGTTTCACCGTCCCGCACGATGAACGGATACGCAAGATGGTGCGTACTGTCGAACTCGGTGCGTGAATCGCGGATGCAACCGTCGCGGTCCGCTTCGAGACGGACGATGGTGCCGCGACCTTCGCGATAACGATATTCCTCGGCCAGCATGGTGATGCGATCGCCGGTGACGACAAGCGGGAACGGATCGGCCCAGTATCGATCGGACGGCGGCGCGCTGAGCCACCGCGGTTCAGGCAGGTCACCCCGCGTCAGGATCGTATCGAGCGTCGCCGGAACGATGCCGATGGTCCAGCGCTCACGACGCCGCCATCGACTCAACGCATCGCGTACCGCCGCGACGGCGCCGACTTCGCGCGTTGGCGGGAGCGCGCTGTCACAGCCGGCGAGAGCAACAGCCGGGGCGCTCGCAACCGCCGCCGGTTCAAGCAGCAGTTGTCGCAGGACAAGGCCGCACCAGTCGGCGACGCACTCGCCAACGTTCTCCGTTCCCGGCGCAGCGTCAGAAGGGCCGCGAAACCAGCCTTCGCGCAGCAACCGACCGACCGTGGCGTCGCGATCGACTCGATACAACCGCGCCAAGGTGCCGCGGGCACCACCGGCGACGGCGGCGCCGTCGCCGAATCCGTAGCGCCAGACGCCAAGCCGCGGGGCGCTGTCGACCGTTCGGTGAACGAGGTCGATGATGACGTCGGCCGCGGCCGGCTCGACGGCTTCCACCGAGCCGACCGTCGTGAAGCAGGCCTGCACCACGCGGCGGTGCCAGGGCGCGCGCGGTGGATCGTCAACGATTACCGCCACCCGCAGCGCCTGCTCGATCGACATCAGGGCTGTAGAATAGCGCAGCGTGCCGATTGTCACTGCCGCAGACCATCGTTTCGCGCGCACGGTGCACCAGATGCTGGCGAGCGCGGAACGCTGCGCGCTGCCGGCGTCGCACCGGATCAGCGTTGTCGATCTCGGGATGCACAAACGCGATCGTGAACGGATCGCGCGGCGATTTCCGTGGTGCCGAATCGCGCAGTTCGACTTCACCGCTGGCCCGCCGCATCTGCGCGAGCTCGGCAACTTCGCGTGGAAACCGTTCCTGATCTTCGACCTGGTGTTGCGAGGCGATGGACCGATTCTCTGGTTCGACAGCGCCACGCTGTTTCACGGTGGCATCGACGCCATGATCGACGGCGTGGCGCGCGACGGAATTTTTTCGCTGGCCGGCCAGTCGTCGCTGGGTGAGTGCTGCGATCCGCGGACGTTGGCGAAGCTTATGCCAGACCCGGAAGACCTCCGTGAGCCGTACCGCGCGGGCGGTGTGCTTGGCTTCGATCCGGCGCGGCCGCTGGTTCGCGACATTGTCCGGCGATGGCGCGAGTTCGCGGCTGATCCGGCGTGCCTTGCACCGTCAGGCGCCGACCGGCGGCGTCACAAGTTCGATCAGGCGCTGCTGACCGCGCTGCTCTACCGCGCCCGCCGCGAGCACGGGCTGCAGATCGGAACGGAAGAGATTGATATCAGTTCGACGTCGCCGGTGCGGTGGGTGTCGACGCGCAACAAAGTGGCGCCGTGGGTGCCACGGGCGTGTGACTGGCTGGTGCGCGCCTACTACGCGATCTGGAAACGCGCCGACCGCACTGCGCTGCGGCTCAAGGCACGACGCCCCGTAGCGTCGTATCCACGCGCGTACTCGCGCTGAGTGCATCGCTCACCACCCAGCGCACTTTTTCGGCGTCCGCGTCGAGTCGCCGCTTCAACTCAGAATCGTCTGGAAACTTCGCGATCGCGGTCGTCCAAATCTCCCGCGCCTTCGGACGGTCTTCGAGCCGCCAGTAGCCGTCGCCGATCGATGCGTAGATACGCGCGGTCAGCGCCGGCGGTGTCTGCGGCGTGACCAATGCCAACGCCTGCTTCAGATCCTCGAGGCCTCGCGGAGTTCGCTTGAAGATCAGGTTGTTGTAGAACAGATTGACGACGCCGCGCAGGTAGTAGGCCAAGACGCTCGGCCGCCGTTCAATCGATTTCGTCAGCGCATTAAGGGCGTCGCGGCCCAGATAGAGCCGGCGAATCTCTCCCGACGTCGGCACTTTGTCGACGTAGGCCAGCGCCAGACTGATCGCCAGGTTAGGACCGGCGTTCGGTTGCTTCGCCAGGTTCGCGAGATAATCAATCGATCGATCGAATGCTTTGGCGGCAATCGCCAGCTGACGATATTCTGCGGCGACCCGCAGATTTTCGGGATCGGCAGCAATCGCGCGCTCGAGCGACGCCAGGTCGGATGGCGCGGCCGCGACGCCGCTGGCAGCCAACAGCAGCATGGACGCCGCGATCACCCCGCCGATCAACGTTCGAAGCGTACCTGCAGACGATACTGCCGGAACTGTGAGTTGTAGAGCCCGCCGAAATTCGGCGACGCGATGTTGGCCTGCACATCGGTCGGCAGAAACGAGTTCAGGGCGTTATAGGCGCGGAGGCCGATCCACGGGTGGAGTTTCTTGATGGTGAAGCGATGTTCGAGGCCGGCGTCGAGCCGGAAGAAGGTGGGCATCCGCGCGCTGTTGCGGGTACCGACGAAGTCGAGTGATTCATCGACGATTGAGTAGGGCGAACCAGTGTGCCAATCCACGGTGGCAACCACCAACCAGGTCGGTGTCGGCAGCAGCCGTCCGCGCGCCAGCAACCGGTGTGGTACGTCGGTGGCCAGGCGACCGTACTGATTCGGTCCGACGACGGGCCAAACCATCGTGTCGAAGAAATTCTCGAAAGAGTTCAGATCCCCTTCGGCTCGCGCGCGCGCGTAGTTGGCATTGAGGTCGAACCGGGTCGATCGGCTGATGTGCACGCCGACCTCGACATCGCGGTACCGTGACTGCCCGTCGCTGCGCATCACCAGCGCGCCCAACTCGCCATTCGTCGCCGGATGAAGCAGCAGTTCGTGACTGCCGCGGCGATCGAGCATCGCCGTGCGGATTGAAAATGACGGGCGCCATCGATATTCGTACGACAAATCCCAGGTGGCGCTACGCGCCGTCCGCAGCTGCGATCCGGTCTGGTGCGTGAAGGCGATCGGCGAACCGAGCGGCGTCGTCCCATCGTCGGCAAATCGCGCATCGGTAAACGATTCAAACTGATCGAAAGCGCCCGCCGCCGATGGGGTCCGTTCGTAGAACAGACCGTAGCCGCCGCGCAGCACCGAGCTGCCCGACTCGTTCAGCAGCACCGCGAGGCCGACGCGGGGCGTGACATTCCAACGTTCGACGATGCCATCGCGATCGAGCCGGGCGCCGTACTCCGCGTACCAGCGCGACGAGGGCTGCACGCGATCCTGCGCGAAAATCGCCACGTCGGTGGTCTCCAGCGTCTGGGTGGTCGGCCGGCTGAAGTCCAATCGACGCGCCAGCGTCGCGTTGGGTCGGAGGATCAGGAATGGACGACTCGCGCTCTGGCCGTCGTATTGGTTGCTGAGGATGTCTGCGCCGAATTTGTAGACGTGCAACCCGATCGGGCCCTTCGCCGTGCCCGACACCGTCTGAATCACCTGAAACGTTTGCGGCGTCCGGGTCTGGTGATTGAAGAAGTTGCCGAGCGTGGTGTCTGGATACAACTCCATCGGCGCGCCGCCCTGCGGCGTGACTTCACCACGGTAGCCACGCACCTGCATCGTCGTTTCGGAAATCAGCCGATCGTTCCAGAGGGCCCGCTCGCTGATCGTTCCGTGCGCGACACGGTCGTGAAGGTCGACGGTGGCGTCGGGCGGCGTGAACGTGCCGAGCGACGCATGGTTCGTCACGCTCGGAAAGAAGCCGCCGGTGCCGATCAAGGAATGCTTGGGCGACAAGTTGGCGTCGACGCGCGAAAAGGAGCTGAGCCAGTGCGTCGTCCGGCGCTCGTCTTCGGGGCGGCTGGAAACGTCATCGTTGCTATAGCGGTATTGGACGGTCTGTTCGAGGAACAACCGCTGCTTGACGATCGGCCCACCCACCGAAAAGTTCGGGGCGAAGCCGGACACGCCCGTAACCGTATAGAGATCCTTGTGACGCTCGTTGCGCAGCGTCGGCGTCAGATTGCTGAGCCGCATCCGCCACGTATCACCGCCACGGCGCGTCTGGATTACGACCAGCCCGGATGAAAAACGCCCATACTCGACGGCGTACGGATTCGGCATCACCGCGACCGAATCAATCGCGTCGTCAGGCAGCGTCAGATGGACGAGGCCGAGGACGGGATCGGTGAGAGTACTCGCGCCCATCTGGACACCGGCTTGCGTCGGCCGGCCACCCTTGATCGACAGCCCTCCAGGAACTTCGAGCACGCTCGCCAGAAGCCGTAATGCGTTCGTCAACCCACCGCTGCCGGTCATTTGCTCGGTCTCATCACCGCCAATTCGCTCCGCAGATGAAAGGGTATCCGCGGCCGAGACGACCGAAGCCGGGGCGACAACCTCGATTGTTTGGCTGATGGTCGCCAGCGGCAGGTCGAGCGCCACGTCGGTCTGCGCTTCGGACGCGACGCGGACCGTCGTCTTCACGAAAGCGAAACCTTCCAACTCGGCCGAGACGGTGTACTGCCCGCCGGGCAGCATCGTCACCCGAAAATGGCCGTCGCCTTCGGTGAGCACGGAGGCCGTCTCGAGGTTTGCCGAATCGTGTACAACCACGCGCGCGCCGCCGAGTCGAATCGTGCCGGACTGCGTGGTGACGACGCCGTCAATCGTGCCGACACCCGTTGTGTGAGGGCGGGACTGTGCCCAAACCGATGACGAGGTGAACAGACAGACGCAGATTAGAACAATGGAACGAAACACCAACGCTCCGGGGGGATGCCTTTATTGTACACGGAGGCGATGGTCTACTGCTCTCGCCGTGATGACCGGCCAGACGCGTTCGACAACACGCGCATACTGATGCTCGTCATCGATTTCGCCCCAACAGAGGTCGGGAACGAGCGACGTCGCAATCGGGTATACCGGCGCAATCTGGACAAGAGCGCCGGTTTCGTAGTCCATCCGGCCGTGGCGATGCGCCCGCTCGAATCGTTTGAATACCGCATGGGCCGCGAATGCTGCCGGAGCCGAGAGTCGCGTGATACCGACGAACTCGCCGGCGACATTTGTGAGATCTTCACGCCGTTTGCTCATCGCCAGCAGCCGACCCGCTTCCGACGATACCCACACCTCATCCCCCGCGCCGGTTGGTCCCGACAACAACGTCGCGTTTTCCGCGCCCGAGAGGACCGCACTGAGGGCGCGCGCTTCGTAGGCGATGTCACTCTCCAGGATCAGGACGTCGAGATCGCGCATCGCATCCAGCGCGACGGCCAGCGAGGCCATGCTGCCGGAGGTTTCGTACGCTTCGTTGATCAACACACGGATGTAGTTTCGATCGCGCGCGAACGCGTGGTACGCCTCGGCCTGGTAACCGGCGACGATCGTGATGCGTCTGATACCGGCGGCGCGAAGCAATGTCACCGATCGACCGACCAGCGACTGGCCGCCGATTTCAATCAGACCCTTCGGCCGATCGTCGATCACGGCGCGAAGACGCGAGCCCATTCCGGCGGCGAGGATAATCGCCTCGCGAATGGCCCTCACGACACCACCGCGCCGAGCGTGGCCACGAACCGCCGATAATCCGCCTCCGCAACGTCACCCATCGCCGCGACGCGGAAGATCGATGCGGCCAGCGGGCCCTGACCGGCATAGATAACAAAACCGCTGCGTTTCAAGGCGTCATGCAGGTGTTCGTACGACACACCGAGCGGCAATTTAACGGACGTCATCGTGGTGGATCGCAATGCTTCAGGTAATAACAGCTCGAGTCCGAAGCCGGTCAGGCCGCGCCGAATGATGGTCGAGGCATGGAGGTAGCGATTGATTCGTCCATCGACGCTTTCGTCCACGAGCTCTTCGAGTGCGGCGTGCAGCGCATAGGCGACTTGTACTGCAGGCGTAAACGGCGTCGACCGCTTTTCTTGTTCTGTGTGGTGACGTGGCAAATGCAGATACAGCGTCCGCTCGGGAAACGCGTCCATCGCGTTCATGAAGTCGCGCCTGATCAGGGCAAACGACAAGCCCGGCAAACCCTGCACGCACTTATTGGCGGTGCATGCGACCGCGTCAGGCTGCCAGCGTTGGAAGTCGAAGTGCTCGCCGCCGAGACCGCTGACGGCGTCGACCAACAGCCGGACGCCGCGGTGGCGGCAGATCGCCGCGATCGGCTCGAGATCGTTCAACAGTCCGGTCGTCGTCTCGTGGTGGACGACCGCCAGCGCGCTGTAGCGCTCCGCACGCAATCGGGTGTCAACCTCTTCGAGGTCGTGACGCTGAACGATCGGACAGGCTACAACGTTACAGGCGATGCCGTGGATCTTCGCGATCCGCGCGATGCGGTCGCCGTAAACGCCGTTCTGCATCACCAGCAGGCGCCCCTGTTCGGGAACGCCCGACGCAATCATCGCCTCGACCATCGCGGTGCCACTGCCGGTCAGCAGCACCGAGGTGTACTCGTCGCGTACGCCGAAGACATCCAACAGCTGCGCGCGAATCGCATCCTGGAGATCGTAAAACTCCGGTTCGCGATGGCAAAGATCGGCTCCGCTGAGCGCGGCACGCACCCGGTCGCTGACATTGACCGGGCCGGGATTGAGCAGGATCGTTTTCATCGGCTCGAGCGGTCGAGCCCGGCGCCCGCGGCGTCCCTGAACCGGCGTGCCAACTCGACGGGTTCCGGCTCGACGCGTTTGATACCGTGCTGATTCCCGCGCTCGACTTCGATCAGCAACATCGCCGGCCCAGCCTCGGCAAACAACTCGCTCATCGCGCCATCGATGTCCGCGAGATTGGTAATGCGTTGGGCATGCCGGTAGCCGGCGGCCAGTGCCACGTCTTCGAGCGGCACACGGTCCGAAATCGTGCGCTGATCGCCGGTCGAACCGTGCGCCGCATTGTCGAAGACGACGTGATAGAAGTTCGCCGGCGCCGCTGCCGCAACGCTCGCCAGCGCACCCATCCCCATCAACACGTTGCCATCGCCGTCGAGGACGACGACCGTCCGAGACGGCAGCGTGATGGCCAGGCCGAGCGCAATCGACGAGGCCAGGCCCATCGAACCAATCATGTAGAACTGCGATGGCAGATCGCGATGGGTGTAGAGCTCGCGACCGATCATGCCGTTGCAGGCGATCGTCAACGCCCCCTGATGAATGCGGTCGGCGACGCGCGCGACCGCATCGGCACGCCTCATTGCAGAATGCCTGTGCCAACGACCAGCGCCACCGGTTTGTGGGTTTGCTGCATCGTTTTCGTCAACGCCGCGACGTCGCGATCAAGTGTTGCCGGATCGACGACCACGTAGGGAATTCGCAGCAGCGCGAGAAACGGCTCCATCACGTCGCCCATGATGAGGTGTTCCGGTGCATCGTTTCCGGCCGCACCACCGCGACCGCGCCAGCTGACCACCAGCAGCGTCGGGATGCCGTAGATTTGATGAAGCGAGACAAGGGCATTGGTGCTGACGCCGAGGCCACTGTTCTGCATCAACACTACCGGTTGGCGGCCACCGAGAAATGCGCCGGCGGCGATCCCCATCGCCAGATCCTCGCGCACCGCGCTGACGTAGCCGTAGCGTGGCTCGGTATCGAGAATCCGCGTCACTCCTTCGAACAGCGAGCAGGGCACGCCGGTGAAGAAATTGAAGCCGTGCGACTCGAGCAGATCGAGAAATCGTTGTGACTGCTCCACCCGCCCTTACCCGACCTCCGTGGTCCACGCCCGCTTGTAATCGTCAAAGGTGTCGACTTCGAGCCAACCCTGATACACACCGACCGAGGTTACGGTATGGCCACGCCGGATGACTTCCTGCAGCAGGTCGGTCAACTTGGCCTTACGCAGCGACACCGATTCGTGGACCCTGCCGCCGCCTTCGTCCTGAAGTTGGCGGTAGACCTCACTCAGAATCTGGCAGCCGCGAGACGACAGCTTTGCCATGCCGATGAATTCGGCGGTCGCGCGCGCCGCATCGAGTGAGACGCCGATTTCGCCCACCTTGACGACCTGCTCGTCTTCGAGGAACCGATGGTGCCGGCGCGGCGCCGGCGTCTCGATAACCAGATCGGCGCCCGATTGTTCACGCCCGGTGCGGCTGTCGGGCCACGAACGATCGCAGACGATCGTGATGTCGTCGCCGCTGCGCAACAGCCGCTCGAGAATGCTGCGATCGAACAGGATGTCGCCGTACATCACGACGACGGCGCCCGACAGCTCGGCGCCGGCTCGCAGCAGGCTCTCTATTTCACCGCTGTCCTCAAACGCGTCGTTGTCGTAGAACTTGACGTTCGGCAGCGTGACGGTTTCCTTCTTATAGCCGCGCACCACCGCCACCTGGCGAACGCCGGTCTGCTGGAGCGCATCGACCTGCCGCTCGAGAATCGATTTGCCTTTCACCTCGAGCATCGCCTTGGGCCGGTCGGTGACGAGCGGCATCAACCGCTCATCGAACCCGGCGGCGAGAATAATCGCGCGGACCGATTCGGGGTCGGGCGGCAAGTAGGCGTTCTCGTCGGCTTTCAACTGGGTGAGGTTGACCAGGCGGTAAACCTCGGCCAACGGCACGATATCGTCGTCAATCGCGGATGCGGTGCCGGTTTCGCGGATCGCTTTCAGCGCGTCCTGGACCGCGCGAATCGAAGCGCGCAGCCCGTGATTGGCGAAGATCACCATCTTGAAGCCGATGCGCGCCAGTTGATCGACGGTGGCGGCGTGGTAGGTCGTTGGCACGCAGACGAGTGGCGTGAGCCGATCCCACTCCTCCGCAAAACGCGCGACCTCATCGACCGTGGACTGGCTCGAGTGAATCAGCACCGCGTCGGCGCCGGCGTCGGCATAGGCGCGGCCGCGGCGAAGCGCTTCGTCGAGTCCCCACCCGGCGATCAGCGCCTCGGTCCGCGCGATCACCGAAAACTCGCGCGACCCGGCATTGACGCACGCTCTGATCTTCAGCGCCTGCTCGTCCACGTCCGCCAGTTGTCGCCTGACGCCGGGATAGAAGCTGCAACGCTTCGGGTAGATGTTGTCTTCGATGCAAAGGCCGGCAACGCCCGCGGCCTCGAACGCCTCGACGGTCCGGATGGCATTAATCGCGTTGCCGAAGCCGGTGTCGCAATCGGCGATGACCGGAATCCGTACCGCGTCCGCCATCGTGCGCGCCGCATCGAGCGTCTCGGTCATTGTCAGGATGCTGGCGTCGGGCACGCCGTAGCTCGCCGAAATCTCGAATCCGCTGGCCCACACGCCATGAAAGCCAGCTTCTTCGACCAGACGCGCGCCCAACCCGTGGTGGGCGCCGGCAATGACGATCGGACCGGGCGAAGCGAATAATCGGCGCAGCGCCGCGGCGCCGCCCGTTTTCGAAGGAAGCGGGTCAGTCATGAGGAAGATCGAACGATACCATGCAGGCGTAAAACCCCGACGGCTTGTTTCTTTACAGGAGACTGACAATCGCCCAGAGCACCAGGGCGAGCAGCATGCCGGCGATGCCGTCAAGTACGTAGTGGTAGCGGCCGACCACTGTCGCGACGCTGATGATCAGCGCCAGCACAATCAGCAGCGCGCCGACTAACGGCATCGCCGCGGCGACGGCCAAACCGACCGCCAGCGAACCGGCAACGTGCCCGCTTGGAAAGGTGTTCACGTGAATCGTGAAGACTTTCACCATCTGCGTGGCCAAATCGTGAACCACCGGATCGGCAAGGACCGGTTTTCGCTCGATCGCCCAGGGCGGGCGCGTCTGAACGAACGCGAGCGGCGCGAACGCACCGAATTCGGCGCCGACCACCAGTGTCCAGTAGTGATCGGCCGCCGCTGCGTGACCGTTGAGCAGCAAAATCAGCAGACCGCCGCCGATCAGCACGAAGCAGCCCATGTAGGCGATTTCCAGCGCGGCTAAGACTAGACGCGGCCACTGCGCGAAACGCTTGCTCGGATCGCCGAGCAGGCGACGATCCCACGCCATCAGCCATGCCTCGACCGCCGGCGACGGCGCGACGAACAACAGTCCGCTGGCGTAGTAGCCAATCAGGATGGTCGGGAGCGGAGCCCACTGCCGCAGAAACAGGATGTCGCGATGGGCGATCCACAGGGTGGCGGCGATCTCAGCCGACGCAATCGCGGCGAGTGCGACGCGACGGCGAATCGGCAGTGGCCGCAGCCAGCAGACGACCGCAAGATAGATAAAGTAGCCAATGGCGAGCCGCTCGGAAGTCCACACGCGGGTGTGGACAATAATATCCTCGTGACGAGTGTCAGCGTCCGGCCGGTCAACGGACGCGGCGAGTTCGCCCGGTTCATCAACCATCCGTATCATCGGCACGCCAACGACCCGCACTGGGTGGCCCCCCTGCGCTGGGGTGAGCGCGAGCGGCTGACACCGGCCAAAAACCCGTTCTTCGAGCATGCTGACATCGAGTTGTTCCTCGCCTGGGTCGGCAACCGAGTGGTTGGACGGATCGCCGCCATCGACGATCGGCTCCATCTCGAGACCCATCGCGACAACACCGCGATGTTCGGTTTTTTTGAAGCGAAGGATGCGGCCACCGCCGCGGCGTTGTTCGAGGCGACAGAACAATGGGCGCGGTTACGCGGCCGGCGTTGCCTTCGTGGGCCGATCAACCCGTCGCTGAACGATCACGCAGGGTTACTGATCGACGGTTTCGACACCGATCCGCAGATCCTGATGCCGCACAACCCACCCGAGTATGCGACCTTCATTGAACAGGCGGGTTATCGGAAAGCCAAGGACCTCTATGCGTGGCTCTATCAGGTCAGTCCCGAGCCCCCGCCGGCCGTCGCTCGAGCCGCGGTGCGCCTGCGTGAGCGAACCGGGTTGACGATTCGCCCGTTCAACGTTCGCGAGTTCGAGCGAGAAGCGGCACGACTGCGCGAGTTGTACATTGCCGCCTGGGAACGCAACTGGGGATTCACCGCGCCGACACCGACTGAATTCGCCCGGCTCGCCGGCGAGATGAAACCGATCCTCGATCCGCGGATCGCGATGTGCGCGGAAGCCGGCGGACGGATGGTCGCCTGCCTGGTCGCGATTCCCGATCTGAATCAAGCCCTGAAAGGCACCAATGGCCGGTTGTTTCCCACCGGCCTGATCCGGCTGCTGTTGCGCCAGCGCTACATCAACCAGGCGCGAGTGCTGCTGTTGGGGATCGACCCGGAATATCGTCGCGCCTTCGGGCTGTTTCAACTATTGATGTTCGAACTGCACCGGCATTCGCTCGCGGCCGGCTACAAACGCCTCGAGTTTTCCTGGACGCTGGAAGACAACCGCGAGGTGAATCGTGCGGCGGAGGAAGCCGGTTCGCTGCGCTACAAGACCTATCGCATCTACGAAAAGGCGCTCGTTCCGTGAAGCGGATTGCGGTGACCGGCGCCAGCGGCTTTATCGGCCGCCACGTCGTCGGAGCGGTGGCGGCCCGCGGCGACCACGCGATCCCGATCGCGCGGCCTTACCTGCGGGAGCATCTGACCAGGACGTTCGAAGGTGTGGACGCGGTGGTCCACCTTGCAGGCGTCGTGTCCGCGGTGCACGAGCGCGACTTCTATGCTGCCAATGTCGACGCGGCCCGCGTCGTCGCGGATGCCGCGGCGATTGCCGGCGCCCGCCTGGTTCATATTTCAAGCCTTGCCGCGGCCGGTCCGGCGCCGCCGAATGCGCCTCGTCGCGAAGACGACCGATCAGAACCGATTACGACGTACGGACTGAGCAAACTTGCAGGTGAACACGCGATCGCCGCGGTCGCTGGACTGCGGTGGACGATTCTCAGACCCGGCGTCGTCTACGGCCCCTGGGACCGCGCGATCCGGCCACTATTTCGCTACGCCAAACGCGGGGTGCTGCCGCTGGTTGGGAACGACCGCGCCGCCTACACCTTCGTTTTCGTTGCGGATGCCGTCCGAGCGATTCTCGCCGCGGTCGATCGCGGCGCTGATCGTGACGTGATCTTTGTCGGCCACCCCAACCCCGTATCACCCCGCCGGTTGATGGAAACGGTTCGCATGATTACCGCTTCACACGCGCCGATCATTACGATTCCGCGAGCGGTCATCCGCGTCGCCGCGGAGGTCGGTGAATGGTCTGCGGCAATCAGCGGCAAGCCGGCCGTAATCAACCGCCGACGGTTTGCCGAGCTCTATGCACCGGGATTCGTTTGCACGGTCGATCGGATGAAAGAACGGTTAGGCGTTGTGGCCGAAACAGATTTGCGGGAAGGATTGCAGAAGTCTGCGGGGTGGTATGTAGCCACAATGGCGGATGGCTGATGGCTGATGGCAAAGGGCTGAGGGATTTTCCGTCAGCCTTCAGCCATTAGCCATCAGCCATTTAGTGGTCATCCCCAACTCGGCGCCGACGCGAGCGAAAATTTCGAGCGCGCGATGGATCTGCTCTGGAGTGTGAGCCGCTGAGCAGCTGGCGCGCAGCACACATTCGTCTTTCGGGCAGCCGGGCGGCACGATCACGTTGACGTAAAGGCCCGCTGTGAGTAGTCGGTGCCACAACGCAACGGTTCGCTCTTCGTCACCAGTCAGAATCGGAACGATCGGCGATTCGCTGTCGCCGATCGCGTATCCAGCGTCCTTCAAGCCATGCCGGAACTGGCGAATGTTGATCCACAGCCGCTCGCGTAACTCTGGATGGTCGCGGGTAATCTTGAGCGCGGCCGACACGCTCGCAATGTTCGAAGGCGATCCAGAAGCCGTAAACACGTAGGCGCGCGCCAGGTAATGCAGCGCGCGCAGTTCCGGATGGTCCGAAACGCAGACGCCGCCGATCCCGGCGAGCGATTTCGAAAATGTCCCGACGATGAAATCGACCTGGTCGAGCACGCCCTGGTCTTCGGCGCAGCCGAGACCGCGCGCTCCGTAGGTACCGAGCGAATGCGCTTCGTCGACCAGCAGATACGCGCGGTGGGCCCGGCAGATGTCGGCAATCTCTCGCAGCGGCGCCACGTCGCCGCGAATTGAATACAAGCCCTCGACGACCACCAGCTTGTTGCGATGGCTGCCGGGCAATCGTTCGAGTTTCTTGCGGAGGCTGTCGGGCGAATTGTGGCGAAAGCCGATCACCTGCGACGCGGTCTGCCGCGTCGCGTCGTAAATACTGGCATGACTGTCGCTGTCGATCAGGATGACGTCGTCGGGTCCGCACAGCCCGCCGATTAACGACAGATTGGCCTGATAGCCGGTGCTGAAGATAATCGCGTGGCGCTTGCCGAACCAGTCGGCGAATTCCTGTTCGAGCGCTTCGTGGATGGCGAGCGTCCCATTGGCGGTTCGCGAGCCGGTGGTTCCGGCGCCGTACTCGGCGGCGGCGCGTTGCACCGCGCCGATCACCTCGGGGTGAAGCGTCAGCCCGAGGTAATTGTTCGAACCGAACATCAAAGTCGGCCGGCCCTGGATGACCACTTCGCAGGGGCCGAGCACGCGTTCGATGACGGTGCGGCCTGGCATCGCGGACATCGCCTTGAATGCGGCGCCGCGCTGCTCGACCACCCGCAGTTTATCGAGTAGATCCATAGCCCTCAGCTTCGTACCGCGCTCTGGTCGCGGCACGCTGCACTTTGCCGCTGGTTGTCCGTCCGATCGTGCCGCTCGGGACAATCGCGACGTCGTCCACATACAGGCCGAACAGGTTACCGACCTGCCGCCGAATCGATTCGGTAAGCGCCTCGCCCTGGACCGTCCCGCTGGGCTCGACGACAATCACCACGCGGTCGGCACGACCCGGCACGCTCGATCCAAAAGCGACTACGCGTCCGCGACGCACGCCAGCGAGGTCATCCACTGCCCACTCGAGATCCTGCGGGTGGTACTTACGGCCGTTGACGATGATGATGTCTTTGAGCCGGCCGCAGACGAACAGTTCTCCGCCCGAAAGGAAGCCTAAGTCACCAGTATGAAGCCAGCCGTTCCGAATCGTCTGCGCGGTCAGGGCGTCCTGCTTATAGTAACCCAGCATAACCGACGGGCCGGCCAGGACAATTTCGCCGATCTGCCGTTCCGCCAGTTGGCGGCCTGTGTCGTCCACAATCCGCAATTGGTGATCCGGAAAAGGACGGCCGCAACTGACCAATGTCACCGGCGCGTCTTCCCGATTGGCGCTGGCGGCAATTTCAGTTTTGGCACGTCGTCCGCGCGGCGGAAAAGTCGCGGCCAGGACATGCTCGGCCAACCCGTAGGTTGGGAAAAACACCGTGTCGCGAAACCCGACCGGCGCGAACTTCGCGGCGAACGCCGCCAGCGTTGGCGCGTGAATCGGCTCGGCGCCGCATCCCGCAATCCGCCACGACGACAGATCCAGCGTCGCCAGATCGCTGTCCTTCACGCGCCGGACGCAGAGATCGAACGCAAAATTCGGCGCGAAGCTCACGGTTCCACGGTGTCGGGTGATCGCGCGCAACCATTCCGCGGGACGCCGCACGAACGTGGCCGGCGGCATCAGCACGCTGGGCCGTGCCGCGTAGACCGGACCCAGCGCCATGCCGACCAAACCCATGTCGTGGTTGAGCGGCAACCAGCTGACCGCCACGTCGTCGGCGACGGCGGCCAGCCCCGCCGGTCCGTTGATCGCCTCGACGTTGGCGCTGACATTGCGATGCGACAGCACGACACCTTTCGGCGTCGATGTCGAGCCGGATGTGAACTGCACGAACGCGATGTCGTCGAGCGACGGCAATCGATCCGGCTCGAACGGCGGCGCGTCGAGCGATTCCCGGTCGAGCACCATCGCGAGGTCGGGGCACGAGACGCGGAGCGCCTCGAAGGGCGATGCCAGCGTCGAATCGGTGACGACTGCCCGCGCGCTGGACGACCGCAGAATATTGGCGGTCAGCTCGAGATATTGTGCCAGTTCGGTGGTCGTCGACGGAGGATACAGCGACGCCGGGATCACGCCGGCGATCGACGCACCGAACAACGTCGTCAGGTATTGCTCGGCGTTGGCGAGGACGATCGCCACCAGATCGCCGCGCCGCAATCCCGATTCGCGGAGCGAACGCGCGACGCGCAGCGCGCTGCGGTAGATGTCGGCGTAGGACCGCGGCGTTTCGACGCCATCGACGACGAAGCAATACCCGGCCGACCCTTGCGCGGCTGCTGCGAGCGCCTCGGGCAGCGTCCGCAAACTGATCATCAAGCGACTGGCCGCTCGGGAGTGGCGCCGGGTTCGTTTACCAGGCCCGCCACCTGCGCCACCACCTGCGCGACACTGCGCGTTGTCGGAACATCGTTCAACGGGATCGAAATGTCGAATCGATCTTCCAGTTCAGCGATCAGCTCGAGTACCTGCAGCGAATCGAAGCCGAGGTCGGCGACGAGATCGCTGTCGAGGGTCGGATCGATCGGCCGACGGCTGACGGTCTTGAGAACTTCGATGACGCCTTCTTCAATCTGACGGGGAGCAGGGGGGTGTGTCGACTTCGTCAAATTCGTCATCGGTAGTCGGCGGCCTCAGAATACCACCACAAGGAATGCAAAATGCAAAATGCAGAATGCCAAATGCAGAATGCCAAATGCAGACCCTATTGTTCACCTGTCATTCTGCATTCTGCATTCTGCATTCTGCATTCTGCATTCTGCACTCCGCATTCTGCATTTTGCATTTTGCATTTTGCATTTCATTTCAACTCGGGCTTGGCGTCAGCCGGCAACGGATAGCGGTCGACATTCAACACCATCGAAACCAGATGGTAATACCCGATGTTGCATAACAAATCGACGACGCCGCGCTCCCCGAGTGCGGCAACCGCCGCTCGAAAAGCCGCGTCGCTGACCTGCTTGGTCCGCAGTAATTCCATTTGGAAATCATAAAGAGCTTGTTCGTCGGTCGCCATCGTAGCCGGTCGTTTGCGGGCTGCAATCGCCTCGACGATCGCCGGATTCAAACCGGCTTGCAGCGCCAGGCGCTTGTGCGCGTACCATTCGTACTGCGCCGTCCAGTCGCGAGCCGTGATCAGGATCGCCATTTCGTTCAAACGGTTCGGCAACGAACTGTGATAGCGCACGCGAGCGCCCAACTGCTGGGCGATGTCGCCCATTTCGGGGCTGCGCAGCAGCACGTTGAACGGACCGCCGGTGGTGGTGCGCTCGCCCGAGAGCAGATGCTCGATCATCGCCCGCTGTTCGGCCGTCATCTCCGCATAGGTCAATGGCTTGAAGCGGTCTCCGACCAGCTTGACGTCTCGCGCCGCGGGCGCCTGCGCTGACGCGGCGGCGAGGGCGACAGACGCGGCGATGAGAACGGCGGAGCAACGGCGAATCATACGGGCCTCCATGAAATCGTCTCTCGTTTCTCGTCTCTCGTCTCTTGTCACTCGTCGCTGGTCGCTCGTCCACTCGTCACTCGACGCTCGTCCACTCGTCACTCGACGCTCGCCACTCGTCAGTCGCCGACATCTTCGAGCAGCGAGCGGCGAGCAACGAGCCTACGCGCCCGAAATCCGGCGCGGCACCAGCGGCTGTGACGCCGCCAGCGCTTTCATGTCCTGCTCTTCGTGATACTCCTCGTCGGCGTTCACCGCCCAGAGGTCGTGATGCTCGCCGAAATAATTCCGGACCGCAAGGCGCGCGGTCAGCATCGAGTGATCCTGGTTGTTGTATTTGTGCATCCCGTTTCGACCGACCAGCTGCAGGTTCGCCAGCCGATCGGTTACCGTCCGCGCGTCCGCTAACGCGCGCTCGTACGTCTCGTCGTAAACCGGATACGCCTTTCGGACGCGTGCGACGGTCGCGTCGACGACGCGCGCGTCGCGGCTGATGCCGATCGACGCCACCTCGTGCGTCGCCAGCTCGATCAACTCCTGATCGCTGCGGTTCCACAGCTCGTCACCCTCGGAACAGAAGTACTCCAGGCCCAGGCAGGTCTGCGCCTGATCCGGCACCATCTCGGGACTCCAATTCTTGAAGTTCTGGATCCGTCCGACGCGGACCGCCGGCTCGTGGACGTAAATCCAGTTGTCGGGAAACAGCTCTGCGCGATCGAAGATCAATGCCACCGTCAGGAAGTCGCGATACTGCAGCCGATCGCTCGAAGCTTGAATTGAGGGGGACACCGACGGCGTCAAGGCGCGCATCAACTGCTTCACCGGCATGGTCGAAATGACGTGACTCGCCGGCTGCACGACTCGTTCGCCGTATCGTTCGACGGCGACAGCAGTGACCTCGGCGCCGTTGTGATGAATCTCGACCACCGGCGACTGCAATTCGACGCGGCCCCCTTCACCGACAATTCGATCGCGGCAGGTTTCCCACATCATCCCCGGGCCGAGTCGTGGATATTCGAACTCGTGAATCAGCGTTTTGATGCCGCCGTTCGGAGGATGCAGCATATTCACCGCCGCGGTCCACAGCGACAGCCCTTTGATCCGCTGCGCCGCCCACTGCGCGCCGATCTCACCGCAGGGGATGCCCCAGACTTTTTCGGTGTAGCTCTGAAAAAACATCCGAAACAGCCGACGGCCGAAGCGATTGACAATCCAGTCCTCGAAGCTGACTTCCGGCTGCACCGGCGACAGGCGTGCCCGCAAGTAGCTCAACACGACCGCCGCGCTGGTGACCACGCCGAGGTTGGCAAGCACGTTCGGCGCTTTTAACGGATAGTCGAAAAATCGGCCGCCATAATAGATGCGCGACAGTCTCGGACGCTGTAACAAATCGGCGCCGAGCAGTTCGTGCCACAGCTCGCGTACCGTCGGGACCTTCGTGAAAAAACGGTGGCCACCGATGTCGAAGCGAAAACTCTTGTACACGACAGTTTTGGCCAGGCCGCCGACTTGTGCGTCGGCGTCAAAAACAACCGTCGGTATATTGCGGCGCGTGAGATCGTAGGCCGCGGTCAGTCCGGCTGGGCCGGCACCGATCACGACGACCGGGCGCTCCAGGGACGCGATCGTCATCACGGTAGGATATGTCAGAAGTGCGATTGCCAGTTCGCCCGAAAAGCGATGCAACGCCGCGAAGCGTGCCGCAATTCGTTGACGTACACTAGTCGACGTGAGCGTCGCGACCCGTCCTGCGGCCTATGCGTCGGCCATCGCCGAGCTGAAGGCGCTGCTCGGCAGCCGCACGAACGACTCCGATTCGGTTCGCGAACATCACAGCCATGGCGAGTCGTACCATCCGCCCGCTGCACCCGACGTGGTCTGCTTTCCGAGCACCACCGCGGAGGTCGCGGCCATCGTCAAGGTCAGCGCACGCCACGGTGTGCCGATCGTGCCGTTCGGCGCGGGCACGTCGCTCGAAGCACACGTCAACGCTCTGCACGGCGGCATCAGCATCGATCTGCGCGACTTGAATCGGATCGTTCGCATCAGCGTCGACGACCTTGACGCCACGGTTGAAGCGGGCGTCACCCGCAAGCAACTCAACAAAGCATTGAACAACACCGGCTTGACGTTCCCGATCGATCCGGGCGCTGACGCGACGATCGGAGGCATGGCCGCGACCCGCGCGTCAGGGACAACGGCGGTGCGCTACGGAACGATGCGCGAGAACGTGCTTGGGCTGACGGTGGTTACGGCCGACGGCCAGGTGATCAAAACCGGCACGCGTGCACGGAAGTCCTCCGCCGGGTACGACCTGACGCGGCTGTTCGTGGGGTCGGAAGGCACGCTCGGGGTGATCACCGAAGTGACGCTGCGATTGCATCCGCTGCCCGAAGCCGTGTCGGCGGCGGTCTGCGCCTTCGACTCGATGGAAGGTGCGGTGCAAACGGTAATCGCGACGATTCAGCTCGGGATTCCGGTTGCGCGGATCGAATTGATCGACGAGGAGCAGATGGATGCCGTCAACCGGCATTCGAAAACCAATTATCCGGTGGCGCCGACCTTGTTCTTCGAGTTTCACAGCGACAGCCACGGTCATGTCGCCGATCAGGCCCAGACGGTGCAGGGCCTGGCGTCGGAGCGTGGTGGACGCGCCTTTCAATTCGCCACGAAGCTCGAAGAACGTGAACGGTTGTGGCAGGCGCGCCACGATGCGCTCTATGCCGCGGTGGCGTTGCGCCGCAATGCAAGAGCCTGGACCACGGACGTCTGCGTGCCGATCTCGCGCCTCGCCGATTGCATCGCGGAAACGCGCCGCGACAATCAAGGCGCCAGCTTTCCGATTTGCCTGGTCGGCCACGCCGGCGATGGCAACTTTCACCTGCTCTATGTCCTCGACCCGACGAACCAGAGCGAGCTCGACGAAGCGAGCCGGCTGAACGATCGACTGGTCAAGCGCGCCCTGGCGATGGATGGAACGTGCAGCGGTGAGCACGGCGTTGGTTACGGAAAAATGAAATACCTCGACGCCGAGCACGGACCCGCGCTCGACGTGATGCGCGCAATCAAGCGCGCCCTTGATCCGGACAACCGGATGAACCCCGGAAAGATGGTCACCCCATGAGACGTGCCTGGCTGGCGATTGCCGCGCTGCTGCTCGTTCACAGCAACACCGCAGCGCAGACCCGCAACTTTGCGTGGAAAGTCACCGGCCGCGACGGTGCAATCTACCTCGTCGGATCTGTCCACCTGTTGACCAAGGATTTCTATCCGCTGCATGCCGCACTTGAATCGGCTTACCAGGATTCCGATCTGCTGGTCGAAGAGGTCGATATCGCCGACATGACCGGTCCGGGCGCACAGATGGCGATGCTGCAAAAAGGCATGCAGCCGTCGTCCACGCCGATCGACAAGGTGCTGTCACCGGCGACGATGGCGCTGCTTCAGAAGAAAGCCGCCGACCTCAACCTGCCAATCGACGCATTAAAGCAGTTCAAGCCGTGGATGATTGCGCTGACCATCGAAGCGATGCAGTGGATGAAGGCCGGCTTCGACCCGCAACTCGGCCTTGACATGCACTTCTACGAGCAGGCGAAGAAGGACAACAAGACGGTCCAGGGTCTGGAAACCGTCGAGTATCAAATCGCCCGCTTCGACGAGATGCCGCCCGAGCTGCAGGATCATTTGCTGTCGGAAACGCTCAAGGAACTCGACACCGAACAGGCCAGCATGTCGAAGCTGATCGAGGCCTGGCGCACCGGCGACGCGCCCGCCGTCGAAAAGATCGTGTTGAAGGACTTACAACAGGAGCCGCAGCTCTATCAGCGGCTGCTGGTCGAGCGGAACAAGAACTGGATGCCAAAGCTCGAAACGCTGTTTACCCGCCGCACGCGCGCTTTGGTAGTCGTCGGCGCCGCACACCTCGTCGGTCCCGACGGCCTGCTCGCAATGCTGAAGGCGAAAGGCTTCAGCGTAGAGCAGCTCTAAATCACTTCTTCGTGGCGATCGGCGTATCGTCACGATTTCCCCACTCCTCCCAGGCGCCGTAGTAGTTGCGCAGGTTCGAGTAGCCGATCAGGTGCAGCGCGAATAGATCCACCGACGCACGCATCCCGACCTGGCAATAGGCGATCACCTGCTGTGACGGCAGCACGCCGCGGTCCTGGTAGATCTTCCGAATCTCGTCTGCCGATTTGAAGGTCTTCGCCTGCGGATCGAGCAGGTCCTCCCAGTACACCGGCACGGACGACTCAATGAAGCCGCCACGCTTGATGCCACGCAGATCCCGGCCGTCGATTTCGGCAGCGGTGCGCGCGTCAACGATCTTCACCCCTGGCCGGTTGATTGACGCGACGACGTCACTGGCAGTTGCCACCATTTCCGGATGCGGCCGCGCGGTGAACTTCGCCGCCGGCGGCGATGGCGAATCGGTGCTGGTTGCACGGCTCTCAGCGGCCCATTTCGTCCAGCCGCCGTTCATCAGGGCGACATTGTCGTGACCGAAATAGTGAAGAATCCACCACAAACGCGCGGCGTAGATGCCGCCGCGTTCGTCGTAGACGATCACCCGCGTCGCGTCGGCGATGCCGAGTTTTGCCATCATCTCTTCGAATGCGGCCGGTGTCGGCAGGAACGTCGGCGGCGCCTTGGCGTCGCGAATCGCGACCGGCGACAGATAGACGGCGCCAGGAACGTGACCGGCCGCGTAGCCGGACTGCCGCATGTCGACGACCCGGACGCCCGCGTCGCTGGCGTGGGCGGCAACCCATACGGTATCGACCAGTTGCTCGGGATGCGCGTAGATCGCGGCTTGCAATAACAGCATCGCTACCATGCGGAAAGTTTAGCGCAGCACGTCGCAGCCCGATGTACGATCGGAGCCACATGTCGTCTCTTTCCGGCGCGTCCATTCTGGTTGCCGGCGCCGGACTTGCCGGTCTGTCCGCCGCACACGATCTGATCAACCTCGGCGCGAATGTCACCGTGCTCGACGCGCGCGATCGCGTCGGCGGCCGCGTCTGGACGGTGCGGGCGCCCTTCACCGAAGGCCAACACGCCGAAGCGGGCGGCGACATGATCGACGAAGGCGCGGAAGAAATTCGCGCGCTGGCAGCCGAATACAAGCTGACGCTGACGCGGATCCTCCGCAACGGCTTTGCTTACGTTCGGCCCGACAACAACGGCAAAACGCGCATCCTCAAGCAGGCGACCGGCCGTGGCTGGGATCGCTTGTCGGAAGCACTGAGCAGCGTCGTCCGCCCCTACAAACTTGCGGAACGGCGATGGGATACGCCGATTGCGACGGCGATCGCGCGGCGCTCGGTCGCGTCATGGCTCGACGAAATCAAAGCGGACCAGGAACTCCGCCAGACCACCACCGGCTTACGCGGGTTTTTCCTTGCGGATCCCGAAGACCTGTCGCTGCTCGCGCTGGCCGATCAGTTCGGCGTAGACGACTCTGTCGCGCCCGGCCCGATGTACCGGATCAGCGGCGGCAACGATGCGCTGACCAACGCGATCGCCGTACGACTCGGCACCCGCATCCGCCTTCGGACCGAAGTTGTTGCCGTGTCGCAGCGCGGCTCGACCGTTCGGATGACGATCAAGAACCAGGGTGGCCAGAGCCAGATCGAGGCGGACTACGCCATTCTGGCGCTGCCGACCACGCTGCTGCGCCGTATTCCGATCACACCCTCGTTGCCGGCGCGGCAGCACGAAGCGTACATGAGCTTGAAGTACGGCCGCGCAACCAAGACCTTGCTGCAGGTGGCGACGCGTTTCTGGCGCGCACCGGGCCGTCCCCGCGCCTTCGGCTCCGCTCTGCCGTTCGGCGCCGTTTGGGAAGGCAATGAGGAGCAGCGCGGACGTCCCGGCATCCTGTCGCTGCTCGCCGGCGGAGCCGCGAGCGACGCAACGCAGGCGATTTCCAACAAAAGCGGACCGCTCGGCCTGTTGCAATCGCTCGAGTGGATGGGCGCCAAGGACGCACAACTGATTGCGTCGCAGCAGACGGTGTGGGAACAGGATCCGTTTGCACGTGGCGGCTACGCCTATTTCGATCCGGGATTTGATCCCGAGCTCCGGCCGTGGCTGTCGCGTCCCGCTGGACGGTTGTTCTTCGCCGGCGAACACACCAGCATCAAATGGCAGGGCTACATGAATGGCGCGGTCGAGAGTGGACGGCGAGCCGCCGCGGAAGTCGTGGCCACCCACGTGTGACCTTCACGATGAACGCAGAGCTCGCAAAGACCGCAGAGAATCCGAGTGAATTCATACTCCGCGATCTTTGCGGTCTCGGCGTTCCTCTTAGGGCCAATTGACTGGCGGTGGCCACGCGTACGGCAGGTCGCAGCGCCAGCCAGTTCGTCGCGATGCGGTGGCGGAGATCGCCAGCGGCGAAGTGGCGGCGGCGCCCGTGATGCCAACCGTGTCATAAATATTCACTTGCCCTTCGTTCAGTTGCGCGATCGGCGGCTGCTCGAGGCGACCGAT
>Ga0070675_100000176_pt1 | contig 39643 bp, 33 predicted proteins | sample KBSM43metaG_FD_65343 | JGI IMG/M metagenome (GOLD analysis project Ga0070675, IMG submission 65343) | Miscanthus rhizosphere microbial communities from Kellogg Biological Station, Michigan, USA - KBS M4-3 metaG | ecosystem: Host-associated > Plants > Roots > Rhizosphere > Soil ... | reverse complement strand
CAGCATCACATCGGTGCCGTAGGGATTCAGCAGCTTGAGGTTCTCGAGCGGATTGCCGTTGACCACCACCAAATCCGCGATGAATCCCTCGCGAATTTTTCCAAGCCGATCGTCGAGGCCGAGCAGCTTCGCGCCGTTCCAGGTGGCGTGCTCGATCACTTCAAGCGGGTGGAAGCCGGCTTCCTCCTGCAGTTCCAGCTCGCGGGCGATGCCGAACCCGTACAGCGAATAGATGTAGCCGGCGTCGTCGCCGGTCGTGACCAGCCCGCCTTTGTTCGCGAAGGTGCGCACCGCGTCCATCCAGAGGCGGTACTGCTTCCGCCACTTCGCCTCCTGCGAACTGGTCCAGCCGAAGAAATAGGATCCGTGATTATCGACCGAGCCGCGGAAGAAGACCTCCATCGACGGGTGGAGATAGTCGCGGAACCACGGCTGGTTTTGCGCGCGTAACAAATCGCGCGACGCTTCGTAGATCGAAAAGGTCGGATCCCACGCGACCTTCTTTTCAACCATCAGGTCGAGCACTTTGCTCAACTTCTCGGGATCGGCCTGGGCGTACAGCTCGCCGGCGCGGCCGAAACGATGAATCTCGTTGGCGTAGTTCATCTCCGGCGGAAAGTTCTGGACGCCGGGCAGCGCCGCGTCGGCGACGCCATAGAAATGCTCGATCGAATTCACGCCGAGTTCGGCGTAATCCTTCGCGGTGGTCTCTTCGACCGCGATATGGGCGGCGGTACGCAAACCCAGCTGATGCGCTTCGTCGAGAATCGCCTCGAGTTGGTCGCGATCCGCGCCGATGATTTTCAAGCCGTCGGCGCCGCGCTGCTTGATGTCGCGAATCCAGGCGCGGATTTCCGCCGGCGCGCCAGTCCGCCCCTTGCTGACGAACGGATACACCAGAATCCGCGGCGAGATGATCGTGTGCGCGTTGCTCTCCGCCTGCCAGCGTTTGGATTTTTCGAAGTCGCCGCCAACCTCGCGAACCGTCGTCACGCCTGCGGCCAGATACAGGTTCCGCTCGTACTGGATCGGCTGCGGGATGTCTGGCTGCCGCTCTTCATGCCAGTGCATGTGCGCGTTGACGATGCCCGGCATGACGTACTTGCCGGACGCGTCGATGGTCACCGTGGTGGAATCGTTGCTCAGTGCGCTGGCGGCGACATCGCCGGCACTGCCAATCGACGTAATCAGGCCGCGGTCGACCGTGATGTCCACCGGACCATACGCCGGCTTTGCGTTGCCGTAGATGACCATCGCATTGCGGATGATGAGACGCCGCGGTTGCCGTCCGTGAATCGACGGCGTTACGGCCGTTTGCTGAGCGGCGGCGCCAAAAGTGAGCAGCACGGAATACAGCAGTGCAGTCGTGAGAAGTCGCGCAACGGTCATAAGCAGCGGATTCTAACGCACCTGATGATAAATTGGCCGTATGTCGCAGCAGCCGATGGCGTATCTGTCGCCGGAGTTTCTTGAAAGTGAAGAGGCGCGGCCGATCCGCATTCTCTCCGAATACCTCGAACCGTTGAGGCGTTTCAAGGAACAGAAAATCCAGGACACCGTCGTCTTCTTCGGATCGGCTCGGGTTGACAGCCGCGAACGGGCTGAACGGGCGTTGCGGACGTTGCGCGCCCGTGGTGTGCGAGACGCGAACGATCACTACGAGAAGGAACTGAACAAAACCCGCAAAGCGCTCGAGTGGGCGCGCTACTACGAAGAGGCGCGCGAGCTGGCGCGGTTGCTGACCGCGTGGAGTTCGACGATTCAGTCAGAGAATCACCGTTTCGTCGTCACCTCGGGTGGTGGCCCGGGCATCATGGAGGCCGCAAACCGCGGTGCGCGTGAAGCCGGCGGCAAGACGATTGGACTGAACATTCGCCTGCCGTTCGAGCAGGGTGCGAATCCCTACATCACCGAGGGCCTGCAGTTCGAGTTCCACTACTTCTTCATGCGCAAGTTCTGGTTCGCCTACTTGTCGAAAGCGCTGGTGATTTTTCCGGGCGGGTTCGGCACCTGCGACGAATTATTCGAAATCCTGACACTGGTGCAGACCGACAAGTTGTCCAAGCAGATCGGTGTGATTCTCTACGGACGCGAGTACTGGGACCAGGTGCTGCATCTCGATCCGATGGCCGAGTGGGGCGCGATCGCAGAGAAGGATCTCGAGCTGCTGCATTTTGCCGACACGCCGACCGATGCGTTTGAACAATTGCGTTCACATCTGATCGCGCATCACCTCGAACCCGCGACGCAGCAGGAGGCCGCCGCGCCGGGCATTGCCAAGACGCGAGGCTGATCGCCGTCAGGGCGCATGAAGTCTTCCAACGTCGGCACGACACGGCAACGGAGGGGACGGAGACACGGGTTGCTCCGTGTTGAACTCGTGCCTCCGTACGCTCCGTTACCACGGATCAGTAGAGTAGGAACCGCTTGCGCAGCGCCTGAAAGTCGTTGGTGGATTGCTCCCACGATCGGGCGATCTCGCTTGCCGACAAGCCTGCCTGAACCTGTTCGCGCAACTCGGACGAGCCCGCGAGAATATCGAACGGCATTTTGTGATGCTCGTACTCGTACGGCGGTGGCCGCCACGCGAATTGATCGGAGCCGCAGGCTCGAAACGCCGCCAGCAGCGCCACGGCGGTTTCGACCGGTCGAAACGTCGCCCGATCGAGCAGATGAATCTGGCAGCCGCCGCACGAGGTTTTGGCGTGTTTGTGAAAAGTCGGTTCGAATACGACTGGCCGGAAATAGACGCCGGGCAATTCCAGCCGGTTCAAGCCGTCCGCAAAACGCTCGGACGTGACCCACGGCGCGCCGATCAGTTCAAATGGTTTGGTGGTGCCTCGTCCCTCCGAGACGTTCGTGCCCTCGAACAGCACCGTGCCGGGATAGACGACCGTGGTCTCGATCGTTGGAATGTTCGGTGATGGCATCACCCACGGCACTCCGGTCGCTTCGAAATAGAGGTCTCGCTGCCAGCCTTGCATGGCGATCACTTCCAGGTTCGCACCGATCCCGAACTCGTCGTTGAACAACCGCGCGAGCTCGCCGATCGTCATGCCGTGGCGCATCGGAATGGGATACATCCCGACAAACGACTCGAACCCGGGTTCCAGCATCGGTCCTTCGACGGCCACGCCGCCGATCGGATTCGGCCGATCGCACACGATCACCTTCACGCCATATTTGCGCGCGGCGATCAGGCAGTTCGCCATCGTGTAGATGTAGGTGTAAATGCGGGTGCCGACATCCTGCAGATCGATGACCAGCACCTCGATGCCGCGGAGCATCTCCTCGGTCGGTTCGCGGGTCTCGCTGTAGAGGGAGTAGACCGGCACGCAACGCACGTCGTCGCGGGCGTGGCCGGTTTCGATCATGTTTTCCTGCACGTCGGATCGGAAACCGTGCTGCGGCCCGAAGATCGCGGCAAGGGTGGTACCGCGTCGCGCTCTGAGTTGATCGGCGATGTGCCGGAGTTGCAAATCGACCGAAGCCGGGTTGCAAACGACGCCAACCCGCTTGCCGTCCAGCATGGTGGAAGCCAGAAGTCGTGCAGATCCAAGGGAAACCGCCATTTCACGATTATAGAGGCGGGACTTGCCACCGCCGGCGGCCCTTGAGTAGACTACCCGCCCTTGGTGGTTTGCCCCGCCCGCTTCGCCCGCGCCGAGAGCCGATCGAGCATCAAGTCCGACTCGCTCCCTTTCAGTGATTGCCTAGCCGACGCGCAGCCGCCGCAACTGAGGTGAGCAGGTATGGGTCGCAGGCTTTACGTCGGAAATCTTCCCTATAGTGCGGGCGAGCAGGAACTTCAGGAACTCTTCAGCAAAGCAGGCACCGTCGAGTCGGTCCGCGTGATGCGCGATGCGGCTACGGGACGCGCGCGCGGATTTGCCTTCGTCGAAATGTCCACCGACGAAGAAGCGCAGAAGGCCGCGTCGGAATTCAACCAATATCAGATGGGCGGACGCCCGTTGACGGTCAACGAAGCCAGGCCGAAACCGGAAGGTGGGTTCGGGGGCGGCGGCGGCTACGGCGGCAACCGCGGCGGCGGTTCTGGCGGCGGACGCCGCGAGCCTCGCTGGTAGATATCAATGAAAAACTGGTCCAAAGGCGACCGCGTGACGCAGCCGACTTACGGCGCTGGCACGCTGGTCGAAGTCAACGAGCACCACACCGTGATCGATTTCGACGAGCATGGCCGCCGCACGTTCGCGACCCGGCTCGTCGTTTTGCAGGCCACCAACGAACCGGCACCCAACAAGGCGCCGGCGAAGAAACGCGCGGCCAAGAAGAAAAAAGAGAGCTAACTCACCGCGCGTCGGTCAAGCGGTCGCCGGTCACGGCGAGCACTGCCGGTACGAAGAACAGCGTCACCAGCGTCGAGACTGAGAGGCCGCCGATCACCGCGATCGCCAGCGGCTTCTGCAGTTCGGCGCCCGCGCCAAGCCCCAGGGCCAGCGGCAGCAGCCCAAACAGCGTACACAGCGTCGTCATCAGGATCGGCCGCAGCCGGATCGCACCGGCGCGGACCAGCGCCTCGCGGCGCTCGTGGCCGGCTAGTTCCAGCCGATCGGCGTAGTCGATCAAGATGATTCCATTCTTGACGATCAGGCCGATCAGCAGAATCAATCCCATGAACGACGAGACATTCAACGGCGTGCCAGTGAGGCGTAGCAGCGCGAAGGCTCCTGCCAGCGACAAGGGGGCCGCCGACATAATCACCAGTGCCGCCTTCAGGCGCCTGAACTGCGCCAGCAGCAATCCGAACACCAGCAGGAGTGCCACCGCCAGCACCACGATCAGCGAACGAAACGATTCCTGCTGCGCTTCGTACTGCCCGCCGATCTCCGCGGTGTAGCCAACCGGAAAGCGCTCGGCGGCGAGCACGCGCCGGAGCTCGCCGACAACGCTACCCATGTCGCGCCCTTCCAGCCGGCCGGTGATCGGCACCATCTGTTTGAGGTCTTCGCGATAGAGCTGCGCCGCGCCCTCGGCCTGCTGCGCGTCTGCCGTCGCTGAAAGCGGGACGACCGCGCCGGCCGGTGTGACCAATGGAAACTCGCGAAGCCAGTCAATGTTGAAGCGGTACGCGTCCGGGTAACGGACGCGAAGATCGATCAGCCGATCGTTGCGCCGCACTTCGGTCGCAACGTTGCCGAGCAGCCCGGTCGCCAACTGCGCCGAAACCTCTTCGACGGTGAAACCGGCCTTGGCCGCTCTCGTCGGATCGATGTGGACGGCAAGTTCCGGGTTGCCTTTTCGAGGACCGACCAGGTCGACGAGTCCCTCGATCTTTGCGAGTTTTTCCTCGAGCCGAGCCGCGATCGTACCCAGCGTGCTGATGTCATCACCAAAAATCTTCACTTCGATCGGCTCTGGCGTCCCTTGCAGGTCGCCAAGCATGTCTTGCAGCAGCTGAACGAATTCGATCTCAACACCTGGCAGCTCTCGTTCGAACGTTTCGCGCTGCTCCGAGATGACCATTTCGGCGCTACGGCTGCGCGCGTTGCGCGGTTTCAAGCGAACGAGAACGTCGCCGCTGTTCTGCTCGGTTGCGAACATGCCCATTTCCGTGCCGGTACGCCGAGTGAATGACGTGACTTCCGGCGTCTTCGCGAGCACCGCCTCGACGCGGCGGAGCATCGCGTCCGTTTCCTTCAGCGACGTGCCAGGCGGTGTGACGTAGTCGATGACGTAGCCGCCTTCGTCCATCTCTGGCAGAAAGCCGGTCTGCAGCTGGAAGTAGAACAGCCCACCGCTGACCGCGACCAGCAGTGTGGCTGCAATCACGATCAGCGGCCGCCTCAACGCGCGGCGCAACAGTGCCTCGTATCGGGGCGCCAGCCAACCGTGCGAAGGTTCACCGGGATTCGCGAGGGGCGCGCCGCTTCGGAGAAAATGCGCGGCCGGAACCGGGATGAAAACCAACGCATAGACGAGCGACAACAGCACCGCGCCAGACAACGTCAGCGACAGCGCCGCAAAAAACTGTCCGACCATTCCTTGCAGCATGCCAAGCGGAATGAACACCACCACCGTCGTCAGCGTTGAACCGACGACGGCGCCGACCAGTTCGTTGGTGCCGTGTTCCGCGGCGGCTTCGGGTGTCTCGCCGGCAGCCAGATGGCGATGAATGTTTTCGACCACCACGATCGCATCGTCGATCACCAGGCCAATCGCGATTGCCAGGCCACCCATCGACATCAAGTTGATGGTTCCGTTCACGCCTCGCAGAATCGCGAACGTTCCGATCATCGTCAGCGGTAGCGTGGTTGCGGCGATGAACGTCGCTCTCCAATCCCGCAGGAAGGCGAGTAGGACGAACACTGCAAGCACGCCGCCGATTACGATTGCTTCGCTGACGCTCCGCACCGATTCGCTGACGAAAGCCGCGAGGTCGTAGACCTTCGAGATGCGAATCGACGGGGGCAGCGAACCGATGTTCTCGCGCAGTGCCTGGTCCACGCCGTTGGCGATCGCGACGATATTGCCGCGAATCTGTCGCGCAATGCTGACCACCGCGGCCGGCTGACCGTTGCCGGTAATCAACGTGGTCCGGTCGACAACGCCTTCGCGCACTTCGGCGACATCGCGGACGTAGATTGCGGTCTGGTTGCGAAAGGCGACGACCGCGTTGCGAATGTCTTCAAGGTTGGTCAACTCGGCGGTCGCGAGCACGAGAAACTGTTGATAGTCCTTCTGCAGGCGTCCCACCGAGGTGATCTGGTTCGTGGCCTTGAGGGCCTGGGCGACCTGATCGATGGTCAGTTTCGCGGCATTCAGCTTCTGTGGATCGACGATGACCGAGACCTCGCGTTCGTCGGTGGCGGCAACTTCCACCCGCGCGACGCCAGGAATGCGGCTCAACAACGGACGGATCTGGAACATCGCCACGTCGCGTAAGTCCGAGGCCGGCAGCGGACCGGTGACGTTGAAACTCAACATCGGGAAGAACGACGGCGTCATGCGTTCGACCCGGATTTCGGTTCCGCCGGGAAAGGTCGGTTTGACTTCGTCGACCTTGCCTTGCAGCAACTGCAACGCGTTCGGCATGTCGGCGTCGGCGTTGAACACGACCGACAGCTCCGTCGCGCCGCGGATCGTCCGCGAACGGACGCGGCGGACGCCGAGCACTTCACGCGCCGCTTCTTCGAGTGGGCGGGTGACTGTAATCATCATCAACCGCGGCGACAGGTCGCCCGAATGCGCCACCATCACGATGCGTGGGAATTCGACTTCGGGATAGATTCCGCTCGGCAGGGTAGTCAGCGCGTACGCGCCGGCCAGCGTGAGGAACAGTACCGCGAAGACGATCACGCGGGCTTGCCGTGAAGCGAAACGGGCGACGTTCATTTCTCGGGTTTCTCGGGTTTCTCGGGCTTTTCCGCTGCTTCCGGCTTCGTGACTTTTGCTTTCTCACCGAGCCCGTAGACCGAGGAGGTGAGGACGGTGTCGCCTTCTTTGACGCCGCTCAGAATCTCGACGGCGGTTGGTTGCTCGAGGCCCACCTTCACCGCCGTCCGTTGCGCGGTGTCGCCCGACAGGATGTAGACCGCGGCGCCCTCGTCACTCTTGACGACCGCAGACGGTGGAACCGTCAGCGCGTTCGGACGTTCGCCGAGCGCGACGTGGCATTCTGCGAACATCCCGACTTTCAGCGAGCGGTCGGCATTGGCGATTCGAATACGCACCAGTCCGGCGTTGGTCGCCGCATCGACGGCGGGCGCGATCGCCAGCACGCTGCCGGCGAACGTCCGTCCCGAAAACGCATCGCTCGTCAACGTCGCGGCCTGCCCCGCTCTAATCCGCGACAGGTACTCGGATGGCACGTTTGCCGCCAGCTCGACGCGATCGAGGTTGGCGATTTCGACGATCGGTTGCGCAGCGGTGCCGTCGACCTGTTCGCCAACGCTGACCATGCGCTTGACGACCTGGCCGGCAATCGGCGAGCGAACCGAGGCGCGTTCGACGTTTCGATCGGCAGTACTCAGGGCTGCGCTGGCCGTGTCAACAGCGGCCTGCGCGGCGGCCATCTGCGCCCGCGCGTCTTCCACTTCCTTGCCGGCCGCGATTCCTCGTTCGAACATCTGCTGGTTGCGCTGCAGGTTGAGCCGCGCGTTTTCGAGCTGCGCCTTGGCCTGTTCGGTGGCTGCGGCCGCTTGTCGGCGCTGGTCCTCCATTGGCTGCCGATCCAGTTCGGCGACGACCTGGCCCTGGCGCACACTGTCGCCTTCCGCGACGGAAACCGCGTTGACGCGTCCGGCGACGAGAGCGCTGACCTTGACGTCTTCGTTGGGCACCGCCGCGACAGTTCCGCGGACCGCCAGTTCTTCGGTGAGCGTGGTGCGCGCGACTGTGGCGGTTTCGGCGGATATCGTCGGTACGTCGGGTGCCTTGGTTTCTTCGTCGGCGTGTTTGGCGGTGCAGGCGAGGTTCGACACCAGCAGCACCAACACGAAAACACGAAGGCGCGAGACGTGGTTATTTGATGTCCGTGCCAAGGATTTCCTCCAGGTCCGCGATCGACAACTGCAGATCCAGTGCGGCCTGCAGCGCGTCTCGCCGCAGGTCGCGGAGGCTGCGCTGCGCGTCAAGCGCCCCGAGCGCCGACGTCCGGCCGGCGCGATAACTCTCTTCGGCGAGCGCGGCGAGGTCCGTTGCGGTCGGCACCAGCCGCTGGGTGTACGCTTCCACCTGCCGACGCTGTGCGTCAATCCGAGCGACGATTGCAAAAACGCTGTTTTCGACGTCGCGGCGGACGTCGTCGCGCTTGGCGCGCAGCTGCGCCGTGGTTGCGACCGATTCGGCGATCGGTCCCTGATTGCGGCTGAACAGCGGCACGTCGACATTCACGCTTCCGCCGATCCCGAAATTGAACTCAGGCGGGTTGTTGAACAGGCCGTGAAACGAAAACACTGGCGTCGGCGTGCGCTCGGCGTGCAGCAGATCGATTCGGCGCTGCTCGACGGCAATCTGGCGATCCAGCGTCACGAGGTCGACGTTCGAGGTCAGCGCTTGTGCGACGGCCGGTTCGAAGGCGACCGGGACGACGCCGTCGGCCAGCGATCCAGCGACCGCGGTGACCTGCTGTGGCGGAAAGTTGAGAACACTATTGAGGTGCGCCTGCGCGCCGACGCGGATACTGCGCGCGAGTTCGAGGTCCGTTTCGGAGCGGGTGACCCCGAGATCGCCCTGCATGACCTCCAGCCGCGGCGCCGCGCCTGCTTCGAACCGCCCCTGGGCGGCATCGCGAAGCCGCCGCGCGATGTCGACGACATCTTCCGCCAGACGGACGCGTTCGTCCGCAGCGACCAGCGAATAGAACGCGTCCCGCAATTCGCGCCGCATGATACGGAATTCGGTTTGTAACTCGGCGTCGGCCAGCGAGACTTCCTCGGTCGCGAGGTCGATCCGCCGGCCCCGTCGGCCGCCGAGTTCGACCGGCAGGTCGAAAGTAAACGCTTGATGTGGGAGGTCCTGGGTGGCTTCGAAGCCCGCACTCGGATTCAACCGTTGACCTGCCGTTTTGATGGCCGCCTCACGAACAGCGCGGAGCCGCCGCGCGGCCTCAATGCCGAGGTTGCGCGCGCGGGCCAGCTCGAGCGCCTGCCCATAGGTCAGCGCCGGTTGCGACTGTGCCGAAAGTGGTCCGGGAAGACAGGCGGTGAAAAGGAGAATGACAAATGTCGGAAAGGGTCGCATCGAACCCCAAAAAACTACTGCAACTGCGTATCGATCGTCATCCGGCTAATGACGTACTCGACACTGGCAGCAGCAGATCTTCAAGGAAAAACGCCGCCAGGTCGCTGCGCCCGTTCAAGCCCGATTTGCGGTAGACGGTCAGCGCTTGTTGGCGCACCGTGCGTTCGCTGGTCCGCCGCAACTCCGCGATGTCGCGATGCCGTAGGCCCTTCAGTTGTAGCAGTGCGACTTCGCGCTCGGCGGGTGTCAGGTTCCAACGGTCGAACTGGCGATCGATCGCGGCGCCGAGCCCTTGCAGCAGGTTCTGCGCCTCCCGATTCCAGCGCGCCGCATCTTCGCTCCACTTTCGCGCCTCGTCGCGCGCGGCCGCCAGTTCGTGGCCGAGGGCGATCGAGCGCCGGCGTTCGGAACGCATCTGCCACCAGTGAAAGGCGATGCCGGCGAGCGCCGAGGTGAAGATCAACAGCTCGAAGGTTTGCAGCGCGATCGGCTCGCCGCGCCGGAATTCGATCGTCAAGTCGATCGACATCAGCGCCGCGATGACGATAAAGAGGACGAGTGACATCCTGTTAGTCTGTCAGATCGCGAGCCGGCGAAGAAACGCGCGGTTGCGGGAGGCGCTGTCGGCTGGCGAACCCATCGACGGCAACACGTCCTGCTCGACCACGATCCAGCCGTCGTAACCGGTGCGTTGCAGGGCCGCGGCAATGGCGGCAAAGTCGACGGAACCGTGACCGAGTTCGCAGAAGACCCCGCTTCTGACGGCCTGGATGTAATCCCATTGATGCTGACGCGCGGCGGCGGCGATGCGCGGCTCGCAGTCCTTGAAGTGCACATGGTCGATCCGGTCGCGATGCTGCTCGAGCAGTTCGAGTGCGTTGCCGCCGCCGTAGGTCGCATGTCCGGTGTCGAGGCACAGCCCGAGCAACTCGGTCGACGTCCTCGCCATCAGTTCGGCGATTTCCGACGGCGTTTCGACGTAAGTGGCGCAGTGGTGATGGAATACCGTCCGCAAACCCGTCTCGGTCAACACCGCGCGGGCAATCCGTTCCGCGCCTTCAGCGACGGTCCGCCACTGGGCGGGCGACAGGCTGTCGGCAGCAGTGATCCGGCCGGCCCTCGCCGTGCGCAGCGGGTTCGCAACCGTCGCGTCCGACAGAACGATTTTCGGACGCGCCGCGGGGTTAGTCGCCAGCAGTCGCGCGGTCTTGAGCGCCAACGCCTCGCCGGCTTGGTGAGCGGATCGATCCGGCAACGCGACCGGTACGAATGCGCCGACCAGATCGAGGGCGCGCGACGCAAGCTCTTGACGCAGTCGCGTCGGATCGGTCGGCAGGAATCCCCAGTCGCCCAATTCGGTACCGACGTAGCCGGTGGAGGCGATCTCGTCGAGTACCTGCATCGGACCCGGCGCGCGGCCTTCGGATCCAAACTCGAGAACTCCCCATGAGCAGGGGGCATTCGCCGCGCGTATCATCTAGAAAAACCGGCGCTGCTTTTTCACGGCCTCTTCGTAGGCCGCGCGCGCCTTGCGAACGGCATCGAGCGACGAAGTCTCGGCCACCGGTACGTCCCACCAGGATTCGTAACCGCCGACGCGGGCGTTGCGATCCACCGGAATCACGACCACGGTCGTGTGCGCGTTTGCCAGCGCTCCACGGAATGCCGGCGCGAGCGCATCGCGCGTGCGCGCGTGAATCACCTGCGCGCCGAGCGACGCGGCATTCGCCGCAAAGTCGACCGGCACCGGAGTGCCGTCGAGTTGGCCCGATTTGCCGCGGACGCGGTACTCGGTGCCGAATCCGGCGCAGCCGACCGATTCAGACAGTCCGCCGATGCTGGAGAAGCCGTGATTGTCGAGCAACAACACCGTCAGCTTGATGCCTTCCTGGACTGCGGTCGCCAGTTCCTGCGCCATCATCAGGTACGAACCATCGCCGACCATCACCACGACTTCACGATCCGGCGCCGCCATCTTCACGCCGAGGCCGCCGGCAATCTCGTATCCCATACACGAGTAGCCGTACTCGAGGTGATAGCCCTTCGGATCGCGGGCGCGCCACAGCTTGTGCAGGTCGCCGGGCAGGCTGCCGGCCGCGCAGACGATCACATCGCGCGGTCCGAGGGTGGTGTTCAGCGCGCCGATCACTTCGGCTTGACTGATGACGTCGCCGCCGCTACCCCGACACACGCGGTCGGTTTCCACCTCCCATTCCGACTTCCACGTTGCAAGCGCGCGCGTGTACGACTCCGGAACGTGATAACTGCCGATTCGCGATTCGAGGTCGTCAACGGTGACGAGCGCATCGCCGACCAGCGGAACCGCATTCCGCTTGGCGGCGTCGAGCTCGCAGACGTTGATCGCGATAAAACGCACTGCCGCATTCGCAAACGAACTATTCGAGGCGGTCGTAAAGTCGCTCAGCCGCGTGCCGATCGCGACGACCAAGTCGGCGTCGCGAGCGAGGCGGTTGGCCGTTGACGTGCCGGTCGCGCCGATCGCGCCCGCCGACTGCGGATGATCGAATGGCAGCACCCCTTTGCCTGCCTGGGTTTCCGCGACAGCGATTCCGGTCCGTTCCGCAAAACGGCGTAGCGCATCGCAGGCACCGCTGTAAATCACGCCGCCGCCGGCGACAATCAGCGGTGCGCTTGCGGTCGCAAGCAGCCGTGCCGCGTCGTTCAAGCTTGCAACGTCGGCGCGCTGGCGGGCAATTCTCCAGGTGCGCGTTTCGAACAGGGCGTCGGGAAAATCGAAAGCCTCGGTTTGCACGTCCTGCGGCAGCGCCAGCGTCACGGTTCCGGTATCGACCGGCGACGTCAGTACCCGCATCGCTTCGAGCAGCGACGGTGCCAATTGTTCCGGGCGATTGATGCGGTCCCAGAACTTCGAAACAGGTTTGAAACAATCGTTCACCGACTGATCGAGTGATGAATTCGATTCCAGTTGTTGCAGAACCGGCGCCGCGCGGCGGGTCGCGAAGATATCGCCCGGCAACAGCAGCACTGGCAGCCGGTTGATTGTCGCGCCGGCTGCAGCGGTCACCATGTTCGTGGCGCCGGGGCCAATCGACGTCGTGCACGCCATGGTCTGCAGCCGGTTGCGTGCCTTCGCGAACGCGGCGGCGGTGTGCACCATCGCTTGTTCGTTGCGCGGCAGGTAAAAACGCAACCGATCGCGGGCACTCAGCAGCGCTTCGCCAAGGCCGGCGACGTTGCCATGGCCGAAGATGCCGAACACTCCGGCGATAAAAGGCTGATCCTGCTCGCCCGGGCCGTCGCGCGAGGTCCGTTGCGCGATCAGAAACTCGACGACCGCCTGGGCGACCGTCACACGGCGGGTTCGCACGACCAACCTCCCTGCGCCGCGATAAACGCTTCGACTTCCGGCCACGTCGGCATGAAGTTCGCGCACCCGTGCCGTGTCACGACGATCGCGCCGGTGGCGTTGCCGGCGCGCGCCGCCCGGGTGAGCGGCCAGCCCTGCAGAATTCCATAGATCAATCCGCTGGCGAACGCGTCGCCTGCACCGAGCACATTCAGTACGGTGATCGAAAATGGTGCAACATCGCTGCGCCCGCCGCCGGCCTCGTAAACGCGCGAACCACCCGCGCCCCGCTTCAACACCAACGCGCTCAAGCTGGCCGCGAGCAGTTTCGCCGCTCCGGCATCAGCGTCTTCCAGCCCGGTTGCAGCGGCAAGCTCTTCTTCGGTGCCGACCGCGAGATCCGCGCGCTGTAGCAGGTTTTGCATCTGCTCGGCGAATGCCGCGCGGCTGGCCCACTGATCGGGGCGGTAATCAATGTCCACGAGCACCTTCGTGCCCGACGCCCTGGCCACAGTGGCGGCGTGCAGCGTCGCGCTTCGGCTCGGATCATGACTCAATCCGGTGCCGGTTACGACCAGCAACGATGCGTCGGCGACCGGCGCGCGATCGACGTCCGCGACCGTCAGCTCGCGATCCGCGCAATTGTCACGGTAGAACGTCAGCGGAAAGGAATCGGGCGGACGGATCGTCAGGATCACGGCGCTGGTTCGGTGCCCCGGCTTTCGCGGCGTGGCGCTGACATCAACCTGTTCGGATTCGAGAAAGTGCAGGATGAAGTCGCCCACCTGGTCGTCGCCGACCGCCGTGAGCAGCGCGGAACTCAATCCGAGGCGCCTCACACCGACCGCGATGTTCGTCGGGCAGCCGCCAACGTAAGCGTCGAAGCTGTTGACCTGGGTGATCGGCACGCCGACTTCGTGGGCGTAGAGGTCGATCGAGCTCCGGCCCATCGCCACGACATCGAGGCTCTTCATGAACGACAGGGCAGTGTAGCAGCGCCGGCAACCACCCAGCAAACCGCTTCGCCAGATTCGCTACGCGTGCGTTCGTATTTCCAAAGTTACCAAAGAAATCAGGAATTGTTGCGCTCGAAGCGCTTCGCCAACGGGCGGCTACGCTTTTCGTCTGAATCAGGCTAGAGTGTTGCCCGCGCTCGATGCCCGCCCCACCGTCCGATCCCGTCTTGACGATGACCGACATTCGCAAGGCCTTTCCTGGCGTCGTGGCGCTCGACGGCGTCAGCTTCGATCTGCGCGCCGGCGAAGTGCACGTCCTGCTCGGCGAAAACGGCGCGGGCAAGTCGACGCTGATGAAGATCGTGAGCGGCGCTTACCGACGCGACTCCGGCGACATCGCGATCGACGGCCAGAACGTCGCCATCGAGTCGCCGCGCGACGCGCAGGCGCTCGGGATCGCCACGATCTACCAGGAGCTGAGCCTCGTTCCACAGCTGACCGCCGCGGAAAACATTCTGCTTGGCCACGAGCCGTCGCGCGCCGGGTGGATCGATCGGCGGCGCTTGCGCGACGAAGCGGTACGCAGCCTGGCCGAAGCGGGGCTGGCAATCGATCCCGACCGCCGCGTCGACGATCTCGGTGTCGCGGAGCAACAGATGGTGGAGCTGGCGAAGGCGCTGTTCCGCCGCGCCCGCGTACTGGTGATGGACGAACCGACGTCGGCGCTGACGGCGCGTGAAATCGATCAATTGTTCGCGGTGATCCGCCGCGTGACCGCGAACGGCGTCGCGGTCGTCTACATTTCACATCGGATGCGCGAGTTGGCCGCGATCGGCGATCGCGTCACGGTGCTCCGAGACGGCCGCAACGTCGGCACGTTCGAGCTCGCGAGCGTCACCACCGATGAACTGGTCCGGCTGATGGCGAATCGCGAAGTGCGCGAGCACTTTCCGCGGCGGCGGGCCGCGCCGGGCGACGAGTTATTGCGACTCGAAGGAGTCAGCGGCGCGAGCGGGGTCGACAACGTCGACCTGACGGTTCGCCGCGGCGAAATCGTCGGTCTTGCCGGCCTGCTCGGCGCCGGCCGCACCGAGTTGGCTCGCATCATCACCGGCGCGGATCGTTTATCGGCAGGACGTGTGATCGTCAGCGGCCGCGACGTCACGCCACGGTCGCCGCGGCATGCGATTCGCGCCGGTATCGGATTTCTGCCCGAGGATCGCAAGCGCCACGGCCTGGTCATGACCCGTTCGGTGTGTGAGAACATCGGCCTTTCCAGCCTGGTGCGATGGTCGCGTGCCGGCATCGTCTCGGCGGCAACGGAACGTCGCGCCGCCGAGCGTTGGGTGACCGAGCTGCGGATCAAAACGCCAAGCATCGCCGAACGGGTGGTGACGCTGAGTGGCGGGACGCAGCAGAAAGTCGTCCTCGCGCGCTGGTTGGCCGCCGAAGCGCAACTGCTGGTGATGGACGAACCGACCCGCGGGGTGGACGTCGGGGCGAAAGTGGAAATCTACGAGTTGATGAATCAGCTCACCGATGCCGGAGCCGGCATCCTGATGATCTCGTCCGAGCTGCCGGAAGTGCTCGGCATGAGCGATCGGTTGTACGTGATGCGGCGCGGCCGGATCGAGGCAGAGTTTGCCGCCGGTGCCGCGACCGAAGAGCGGGTCTTGCAGGCGGCGCTGGGGATGGCGTCGTGATTGGCGCTGCCGGTCCACGCGCGCTGGCGCGGCGGTTTGGCGCCGTGGCCGGCTTGCTGGTGTTGTGCCTGTTGCTGTGGATCCTGACGCCGTATTTCCTCACCGTCGCGAACCTGCTCAACGTGATGGAGCAGACCGCGATCAACGCGATCGTTGCGGTCGGCATGACCTACGTGATCATTTCCGGCGGGATCGATCTGTCCGTCGGCTCGCTCCTCGCGGTCGCCGGCGTGGTGTTGGCGCTGGCGCTGAAAGCGGACTGGCCCGTGCCGATCGCCGCGGTCGCGGCGCTCGGGACGGGTGCGATCTGCGGGCTCGCCAACGGCGTCGGCATCGCCTTCGGCAAGTTGCCGCCGTTCATCATGACGCTGGGGATGATGAGCGTGGCCCGCGGTGGCGCGCTGTTATTGACCGACGGCCGCCCGGTGTCGGGCTTCGGTGCCGGGTTTCGATCCCTGGCGACCGGCCACGTCGTCGGCATTCCGGCACCAATCGTCCTGACGCTGGTGATCTATCTGCTGTCGCACCTGGTATTGTCACGGACCAGATTCGGACGGTACGTCTACGGCATTGGCGGCAATGAAGAGGCGACGCGGCTGTCGGGCGTGCCGGTACGCTTTCACAAGACAGTGGTGTACGGTGTGTCAGGTGTGGCGAGCGCGGTTGCCGCGATTCTGCTGACCGCGCGCCTCAACACTGCGCAGCCGATTGCCGGCATCAACTACGAACTCGACGCCATCGCGGCCACGGTGATCGGCGGTACCAGCCTGAGCGGCGGCGACGGCTCGCTCGGCGGCACGCTGATCGGCGCCTTGACGATGGGCGTGTTGCGGAACGGTCTCAATCTGCTGGGCGTGTCGTCGTTCCTGCAGCAACTGGTGATCGGCGTCGTGATTATCGCGGCAGTGCTGGTCGATCGGGTCTTGAAGGAGAAACGCTCGTGAACAGGATTGTGATTACGCTTCTCTGCATTGCCGCGTCGGTCGGGTGCAATCGCGGCGGTTCGACCAGTGAAACCAGCAGCGCGAAACCGCGAGTCGCGCTGGTTTTGAAGACGCTGAACAATCCGTTCTTCAACGACATGCAACGCGGTGCTCAGCAGGCGGCCGATCGCCTCGGCGTCGAGCTGGTCGTTCAGGCTGCTGAACGCGAGACCGACGTCGAACGGCAGATGCAGATTGTCGAGAACCTGATTCAGAGCGGTATCAAAGCGCTCGCCCTGACGCCGAGTGGCTCAAAAGAGGTGGTTCCGGCGGTCGTCAAAGCCAATCGCGCGAACATTCCGGTGGTGATTGTCGACACGCGGCTCGACCCTACCGCCGCAACCGAAGCGGCGGTCAAGACCGCCAGCTTCATCGGTTCGGACAATTACGATGGCGGCCGCACGGCAGCGACGTTCGTGGTCAGCAGCACCGGCGGCAAGGCGAACGTCGGCGTGCTGGAAGGTATCCCCGGTCACGAGACCGGCGATTCGCGGATGCGCGGGTTCAAGGACGGGATCGCCGCGACGCCAGGGATCAAGATCGTCGCGTCGCAGCCGGCCAACTGGGAGCGCGATCAGGGCTTCAATGTGTTTCAGAACATGCTGCAGGCCCATCCCGAGATCGACACCGTATTCGCCTGTAACGACATGATGGCGCTCGGCGCCGTCGAGGCGATTCGCGCGGCCGGCAAGACCGGCAAGATCAAGGTCGTCGGGTTCGACGCGGTGGAGGACGCACGTAAGGCGATCAACGACGGAACGATGCTGGCATCGGTCGCCCAGTTCCCGGAAGAGATGGGAAGGGCGGCGATCGAAAATGCGGTGAAAGCGCTGCGCGGCGAGGCGGCGCAGCCCGACGTGAAAGTTCGCATCGAACTGGTGACCAAAGGGGAGAAGTAATGGCGCGGTTGAATGTCGGATTGATAGGACTGGGACGGCTGGGCCGCGTCTACGCGCGCGATCTGAGTTCGCGGATTGCCGCGACGAAGTTGACGGCGGTGGCCGATACCAACGGTGAGCTGGCGAAGCAGATCGCGGCCGAATTCGAAGTTGCCCGGTCCTATGCGAATCCTGCAGACCTGATCGCCGATCGGAACGTCGATGCGATCGTCATCGTCAGTCCGACCCACACACACCGTGACGTCGTCGTGCAGGCGCTGGCCGCGAAAAAGCCGACGTTTTGTGAAAAGCCACCGGCGATCCATCTGTCTGAAGCGCTCGACATGGCAGAGGCGGAGCACAAGACCGGAACCTTCTTTCAGATGGGATTCATGCGTCGATTCGACCCCGGTTACGCGGCGGCAAAAAGGCAGATCGAAGAAGGGCGCATCGGGCGGCCGGTCGTCTTCAAAGCGACCTCCCGGGATCCTTTTCCGCCGAGCGTCGCCTACGCCGATCCCAAGAGCAGCGGCGGCATCTTCGTGGACATGGGGATTCACGATTTCGATCTGGCGCGCTGGTTCATGGGCGACGTCGCGACGATTCAGGCGGTCGGTGGTGTCTTGGTGTTCCCGGAGCTCGGCGCGGTTGGCGACAAAGACAATGTGATCGCCACGATGACCTTTGCCGACGGCCGGCTCGGGATGGTCGATCTCACGCGGAACGGTTTCTATGGCTACGACATTTCCACCGAGCTGCTCGGACCGGAAGGGACGATTCGCATCGGCTACATTCGTGAAACGCCGTTGCTGGTGATGACCCGCAACAATATCGCGCACGATACCGTGCCGTATTTCATGGAGCGGTTCGAGCGCGCGTATACGCTGCAGCTGGAAAATTTTGCCGACAACGTGCTGAAACAGCGGCCCACGCCGATCACCATTCACGACGGCGTCGAGGCGCTGCGGGTTGCAGTGGCCGCGACTCGGGCCTGCGAAACCGGCCAGCTGGTGAAGGTCTCGTCGATCGTTCCTGAACGGGTGTGAATCGTGGCAACCCGCACCAGCCATTTCCGTTCCCGTCGCATCGCGCCGAAGCAATCGGGCGTCGCGTTGGCGATTACGCCGGCCAAGGCCGGCTGGGACCTGGTCGCATTCAGCGTCCGAACCGTCGCCAAAGGCGCGACGTGGTCGGCGACGCTGAAAAAAGAGGAATGCTGTCTCGTCTTGATGAGCGGCGAATGCGAGGCGACCTGGCGCTCGGCCGATGGCCAGCAGGGCCGGGCGCGATTGGGTCCGCGTCAGAACGTTTTCGCATCGTATCCGCATGCGCTCTACGTGCCCGCGAACACCCGCGTGGCCGTGACGGCGATATCACCGACCGAGCTTGCCGACTGCCGCGCGCCGTCGACCAAAGCATTGGCGCCGCAAGTCGTGCGCCCCGACCAGTGCGGCTACGAAATTCGCGGCGGCGGCAACGCGACCCGCCAGATCATCGACATTCTCCCGCCATCATTCGCCGCCGAACGGCTGATGGTCTGCGAAGTGCTGACGCCGGCAGGCAACTGGTCGAGCTACCCACCGCACAAGCACGATCGCGACAGGCCACCGCTCGAAGCGGATTTAGAAGAGATCTATTACTTTCGCTTCCGCAACCCTGACGGCTATGGTTTCCATCGCGTTTACACGGCGGACGGTCGACATGACAACACATTTCGGGTGACAGATGGAGACCTGGTCGTCGTTCGGGAAGGGTATCATCCGTTCGTGACAGCATACGGCTACGACGCCTACTACCTGAACGTCCTCGCCGGATCGCGGAGATCGATGGCGGCGACCGACGATCCGCGATACGCCGCGCTGCGACAAAACTGGCCGCCACCGGATCCCCGGCTCCCGCTGATTCATCGTCCGCCTCGCGCTGTCCGATGACGAAAAAGTGCGTTGCGTTCGGGACTTTGGTGGTGGCTGTGGCGGCTGCCGGTTTCGGCTTGTGCCTCGGTCCGGCGACCACGGTATTTGCCTCGCAGCCGTCCGCGTCCCACGGCGGTGCGCCGAAACTGATCGTCCTGTTGGTGGTGGATCAGTTTCGCGGCGATTATGTGGGTCGCTTTCAGCACCAATGGACGCGGGGATTGCACCGCCTGGTGAGCGAAGGCGCGTGGTTTCGTCAGGCGCGCTATCCGTACTACAACACCGTGACCTGCGCGGGCCACGCCACAATCAGCACCGGTTCGATTCCCGCCGTCCACGGCATGATTCTCAACGAGTGGTGGGACCGCGCGACGAACGCAACCGTCACCTGCACACAGGATGCGACCGCGACCACGATCAGTTATGCCGGTCCGGTAGCGGCTGGCGGCGAAAGCCTCGCGCGGCTTCGCACGACAACACTGGCTGACGAACTGCAGGCGCAGCTCAGTCCGCGCGCGCGGGTGATTGCCTTTTCATTAAAAGCTCGTTCCGCGATGACGCTCGCCGGACGGCATCCGGCGGCGGTGGCCTGGTTCGACGGCAGCGGGGCGTGGGTCACCTCTACCGCGTTCACCGCGAAGCCGGTGCCGGAAGTTGCCGAGTTCATCAAGCAGAATCCGATCGCCCGTGACGCGACCAAAACCTGGACGCCATCGCTGCCGAAAGACGAGTATCTGTTCGAGAGCCCGACGATTGGCATTTCAGCCATCAAAGGCGGCATGACGCCGACGTTCCCTCATGCGCTCAGCGTCAACGGTACGACCGACGAGGTGTTTTTCGATCGCTGGCAGAGCAGTCCGTGGGCCGACGAATACCTCGAGCGAATGGCGCTCGAGACCGCGCGGCACCTCGAATTCGGTGCACACCAGACCGACATGATCGGCATCAGTTTTTCGACGCTCGATAAGGTCGGGCACGACTACGGGCCGAACAGCCATGAAGTTCAGGATGTGTTGATTCGCCTCGATCGAACGCTCGGCGATCTGTTCGCTGGGCTCGATCGGCTGGTCGGTGCCGGAAACTACACGGTGGCCTTGACCGCCGATCACGGGGTGGCGCCATTTCCGGAGCGGGCGCGCGAATTCGGATCGGATGCCGGCCGGCTTGGTCCGGCGACGGTCGTTGACGCAGCCGAGCGCACCATCGCGGCGGCTTTCGGCCCGGGCAAATACGTCAGTGCGATCGCCCACACCGATCTTTACTTCCAACCGACAATCTTCGACCGTTTACGTGCGCAACCAGCAGTGCTCGAAAACGTGCGCCGGGCGATCATGTCGCTGCCTGGCGTACTGAATGTCTACACCGCTGACGATCTGATGCGCGATGCCTTCGACGACGACCCGATGGGCCGCCAGTTGGCGCACAGTTACATGCCCGGTCGCAGCGGCGACCTCACCTTCACCCAGCCGCCGTACTGGATTGTCGCCGGAACCGGGGCGAACCACGGGACCGGATACGACTACGACACGCATGTCCCGCTGTTGCTGATCGGGAAAGGCATTGCGAAGGGTGAATACCTCGGCGCCGTTTCGCCGACCGACGTGGCGCCGACGCTCGCGTTTCTGGCGAACGTCACCTTGCCGCACCCGAACGGCCGCGTGTTGACCGAAGCGCTGACAAAATGAAAAATGCAGAATGCCGAATGCAAAATGCGGACTGCATTCTTCGTTCTTCATTTTGCATTTTGCATCTTGTATTTTGCATTTATCAGGCGCTGCGCTTCCTCGGCTGACGGCACGCTCGCCATCGCCCCGAGTTTTGTGCAGCTGACGGCGGCAGCGGCATTCCCGAACCGCAAGATGTCCTCGAGCGGCCAGCCCTGGAAGTAACCGTAGATGAACCCGCCGCGAAAGACATCGCCGGCGCCGGTCGTATCGAGCGCGTCGATTGCAAACGCGGGAACGTGAATCAATTTGTCGCCGTCGAGCGCCATCGCCCCGCGGACGCCAAGGGTGACGCACAGCACACCGTCGACGTCGTTCCGCAACGCGCGCAGCGCATCGGCCGGATCGTTGATGCCGGTGATCGTCGACGGCACGTGCTCGGCGAAAATCGGGATGCTGACCGCCTTGGCCAATTCGGCTGTCCGCTCGTTGATCCGGTCGATGTCGGACGTCACAATCGTGCCGGTGGAGCGGGCGAGCGTCGCCGCCCGAATCGATGCTTCCTGATCGACGTCGTCTACGTGGACTACCCGCGTCGAAGCGATTACGTCAGGCGGCAATTCGCGTTCGCGCAGCCTCAGCTTGTCGTCGCGGTCCCACAACACGATCCGCTCGCCGCTATGTTCGTCCACCAGGATCACCGCGTACTGATTCGAGACGTCGCGGATGACGACGTCGGTCAGATCCACGCCGCGATCGGCAAGCTCGCGTCGAACCTGCTTGGCGTTGTCGTCGGTGCCGGTGACGCCGACAAATTTCGACCGCAGGCCCAGGCGCGCGCAAGTGGCCAGCGCCGTCGCCACCTGGCCGCCGCACGAGACAAAATGGCGGCTGATCCGCATCTTCGCCAACGAAGCGGTCGGTGCCGGGTATGCTGGAAGCAGATACACGAAGTCGACGGACGTCGCGCCGATGCCGACGACGTCAAATGGCCGAGTGGACGGCGGCGCGGCTGGAAGCATGCCGCAAAGAATAGCAAGGTTCGAGGTTTTTCACGATGCTCAGCCTCCGCACGGTGTACATGCTTGCCGGCGATCATCGCTGGCAATGGGAAGAGTGGTGCGACGCCAACGACGTCGCTCGCCAGCGCATTCCCGAAATCAAGGAGCTGATTGTCGACGCGTTTCTGGCCGCGCGCGTTCAGTCGCCGCAGGTAGCCACCGACGGCGCGCTGTTACTCGATATCCAATATGGCGCGGCCGCGATCGCGCGAGCGATTCGCGAAGGCGTCACCATCGGTTCACCGGCCGAACGCGCCGGCACGTTTCCATTGGACTGGCCGGCCGCGGACTTTTCATCGCGCTTGCCCGGCGCGTTCGCGAAGGTCCTCGTCAAGGACCGCCCTGATTACGATCCGGCGATTCGTGCGGGCCAACGCGACAAGCTACTGGAATTGCAGTGCTGGTGTCGCGCCCATGGCCGACAGTTGCTGATCGAAGTGCTGGTGCCGCGCAAGGATGAAGCCGGCGAGGACTTTGAGGAACGCGGCCGTCCGTTGGCAATCGCCTCAGCGATTCGCGATGCTTATGGCGCCGGCATCGAGCCGGAATTCTGGAAGATTGAAGGGACGACGTCAGCCGACGGCGCGCGCATCGTCGATGCGGCGATTGCCGAACGGCCGCGCGGCCGATTGATCATTCTCGGCAAGAACGCCGATCCGGCGTTGATTGGCCAGTGGTTCGCGTCGGCCGCGGCATGCCCAACCGCCGCCGGGTTCGCGATTGGGCGCTCGGTGTTCTGGAAGCCATGCGTCGCGTTCCTGCAAGGCACGGCGACGGCGGAACAGGCGGTCGCGGCGATGATCGAAACCTACCTCGCGCTGGTGGAGGCGTGGAACCGCGCACTCACTCGTACCTGAGCGCGCGCAGCGGATCGACGCGGGTCGCGCGCAGCGCCGGCAAATAACAGGCAATCAGCGCAACGACTGCAAGGATGCCGATCGCGACGACCGCGGCGCCATCGGCGGCGGTTACGCCAAACAGCAGCGTCGAGACCAGCCGCTGCAACGCCACCGCGGCGGCGACACCGATTCCGATGCCGATTGCGATCAAGCGCGCGCCATTGCCGACAACCAGGCGCAGAATGTCCGCGCCCCTGGCGCCGAGCGCCAGGCGGATGCCGATTTCGCGCGTGCGCTGGGACACCAAATACGACATCACACCGTAAATGCCGATGACGGCGAGCGCCAGGGCAATCGCGGCGAAGACACCCATCAACCACATCGTGAATCGCGACCGCGATGTCTGCGAGGCGATCAACTCGTCCATCGATGCCGTGGCGTAGACCGGAATCGACGGATCGACCGATCGGATCAGCGCGCGGATTGGCGCGACCAGCGTGGACGGCGGCACACTGGTCCGGACGGCGAGCGAAATCTGCGCGTTGCGGTCCGCGAACGGCAGATAGACGTCCGGATCGGCAGTCGGATTGTCGGGGAGTCCGCGATATTTCACCTCGCCGACGACGCCGACGATCGTCAACCACGGATTCTGGGACGTCAACTGTCCGAATTTCACGCGTTTGCCGATCGGCTCCTGTCCGGGCCAGAACCGCTTGGTCACTCGCTCGCTGACGATCAGCGCCGGCGAAGTGGCGGTCAACTCGGATTCTTCGAAGGTCCGGCCGGCGACGATCGGAATGCGCAGCGTGGCGAAAAATTCCGGCGACACGCGGTGAAAGTAGGCGCGCGGCACGTTCTGGGCATTGACCGGCGGCATTCCTTCGGCGGCATAAAACACCGCGCCGCCGCCGCCGTCGAGCGGCAGATCCGTACTGAGCGCGACCGCCGCGACGCCCGGCACGGTTCGCACCCGATCGAGCAGCGCGCGGCCAAGGATCACCGGTTGCGCAGGGGGTGCGGCAGTGCCGGGCGGCGTCGGTGCGGGAGTGGGAACGTTCGCGCGTGGAATGCTGACCCGCATCGCCAGGACATGATCGGGCTCGAAGCCCGGATCAAGCGCGATCAGGTTGCGGACCGATCGGATCATCAGGCCCGCGCCGACCAGCAGCACCACGGCCATCGCAAGTTCTGCAACCACCAATGCATTGCGAAGCCGCTGTGAACGGCGGCCGTCGCTGCCGCGCGCAGTTTCCTTCAGGGCGCTGTTCAGATCGATCGACCGCGCCTGAAGACCGGGGGCGAGGCCGACCAGAATGCCGCACGTCAGCGATACGGCGACGGTAAATGCAGCGACCCGCGCGTCGAGGCCGGGCGTGACGAAGCTCGGGAACGTCACGGGACTTTGCGCGACGAGCAACGCGACAGCACCTTGGGCAAACGCGAGACCCGCGATCGCGCCCAATCCGGTCAGCACGCAGCTTTCGGTGATCAGCTGGCGCATCAGGCGCCCCCGTCCCGCGCCGAGTGCGGTACGAACCGCGATTTCGCGCCGCCGCGTTTCCGATCGTGCAATCAGCAGGTTGGCGACGTTGGCGCACGCGATCAGCAGCACGAAGGCGACGGCGGTCATCAAGGTCAACAACGCCGGACGCAGCGCGCCGACCAGTTCGACGTCGAGCGGACTCACTTCGACGCCACGCTTTTCGTTGGTTGCGGGATAAGCCTGTTCGAGCTGTTTGGCGATTCCATCCATCTCGCTTTGTGCTGCCGCAACCGTCACCCCCGGCTTCAGGCGGGCAATCGGCGCGAAGCCGCGATTGCCGCGCTCAGCCATCACCGTCGGCGGGGCGTAGACCGCGAACGGAACCCATAATTCCGCTCGATCAGTAATGCCCTTGAAGTCTGGCCGCATGACGCCGATCACCGTATAGCTCTGTCCAGTCAGTGAGATCGTGCGGCCGACGATTTGCGGATCGGCGCCGAACCGGCGTCTCCACAGCCCGTCCGAGAGAACCGTCACGTAGCTCGGTTGGCCGACGACATCCTCCGCGTCGGAGAAGGTGCGGCCGCGCGCCGGCGTCGCGCCAAGAATCGAGAAGTACGGCGCGGCGACATATTCAGACGAAATGCGCTCGGTTTCGTCGACGCCGGTCAGCGTCACCGATTGCTGGTCGACTGCCGCAACGTCGACGAAGCTCGTCGACAGTTTTCGCCAGTCGGAGTAATCGGGATACGAAGTGCCGCGGCGTTCGAGCCGGGCGCGCAGCACGTTGCCCCATAACTGCACCAGCCGGTCGGGTTCGCTGTAGGGCAACGCATGCGCGCGGACCGAGTCGACCAGGCTGAATATCGCGGTGTTGCCGCCGATGCCGATCGCCAGCGCGAGCACGGCGACGACGGTGAAGCCTGGAGACTTTCGAAGCGTCCGGAACGCGAACCGCACGTCCTGCCGCAGGCTTTCGAACGAAGGAAAGGTCCACATCTCGCGCGTCTGCTCCTTGAAGGACGTGACGTTGCCGAATTGCCGGCGCGCCTCGTCGCGCGCACGCTCCGGCGCGATGCCGTCGCGCAAGTATTCGGCCTCGCGCATCGCCAGGTGAAACGACAGTTCGGCCTCGAGATCGCGGTCGAGCCGTTTCCGCAAAACCAGCGCCTTCAGTCGATGCCACGCGCTGACGAACCGGTCCATGGTTCGATTACGCCGTCTGCATTACCCGGTTAACCGCGCTGGCCACGCGCTGCCAGTACGCCGCTTCCTGTTCGAGTGCGCGCCGGCCCGATGCGGTCAGCCGATAGAATTTCGCGCGGCGATTGTTGTCGGAGGCGCCCCATTCCGCTTTCAGCCAGCCGCGCACTTCGAGGCGATGCAGCGCCGGATAGAGAGCCCCTTCCTCGACCTTCAGCACATCGAGCGAGGCTTGCTGGATGAACTGGGCAATCGCGTAACCATGCAGGTCGCCGCGATTCAACGCCTTCAGGATCAGCATGTCCAGCGTGCCAGGCAGCAAAATACCGGCAGGTCCCTTCTTCGTCTCTCCCATAAATGACTTAGGGGAGATTCTGCCAGTTAGACGAGCGGACCGTCAACCTGGTTCGGCGTCGGTGTTTTCGTGGCTTTGTGCTTGAGTTTCGTACTACGGCAGCGTGTGAACGAGGAGTTCGGTGAGTTCGTGGACCGAGTGAAGAAGCGGAGAATATACGAACGCGACCGCCAGGCAAGCGAAGGCGCCGAGCGCGCCCAGCCGCCAGGTTCGGGCGGATGGGAGGGCTTGGTCGTCAGACAGTAGTCGTTGCACTCGGGAAGCGATTTCGCCGCCCGATATCAGCGTGCTGATCGGCTCGCGGTTTCGCGGAATTATCGGGGTCAGACGCGCGACCTTGACCAGGGCCGACGCCAGCGCGCATCGCGCTGCGGCCGAGTCGCCGATTCGATCGGCGAGATGTTCGGCGGCGGCTGCCCACCGTTGTTCGATGACGCGCGCCGCACGGAAATAGGTCAACAGGTCGGGCGCGGAACAGATGGCCAGGCGCTTGAGATTGTCGCAGGCGCGTTGATGTCCAAGCTCGTGCGCCACTGCCGCATCCAACTCGGCGGGTGTCAACGCGTCGATCAGTCCTTGCGTGACCAGCAATCGCGGCCGGCGCATACCGACCAGTGCGATCAGCGGCTGAGCGGCGTCGATCGCATACGCCGGCAACGTGGTTGACGCGAGATTCAGCGGCCGCGCGTGTGCCATCCACTGCCGCACCCGTCGCCGCGCGGTCGTCCAGGCCGTCAGGCCGCGCACAATCGCCGCGCCGAGCACGGCCATGCCGCACCCGGCCAGCAGCGTCAGGGTGATGTCGAATCCCTCGACGTTTTCCCTCGGTTCGAGTTTCCAGTAGGACGGGGCGAACAACACGATCGTGAAAAAGACGGCGGCAAGGGAAGGCGCGAGGCGGAGCGACATCCAAAAGCCGGCCGAACGCTTGGTGTCTTCGCGCAACGCCACCGCGGCGGCGGCGAGCGTCAACGCCGAGACCGCGACGTTCATCGCTACAAACCATGCGAATGTCAGCGTCGCACCGCGCGCGAGGAATTCGCCGCTCATCGGTCTTTGGTGGCCTTACGCTTTTCGCGGATCAATCGTTCCAGCTCATCGAGCAACGCGCGGTCGCGATCAGACACTGCATCAACCAGCGACGAGAGAATCGGCAACGGTTCGGTTCCGTCGCGGTGCAACAAGCTGTGCACCAGTTCGTTCGCGACGGCGCCCTCCATTTCATGACGGGTTGCGGCGGCGCGATAAACAAACGCTCGGCCGACTTTGCGGCGCGCCAGCAATCCTTTCTTGAAGAGCCGATCCATCGTCGTCATCACGGTGGTGTAAGCGACGTTGGAACCGAGCTGCTCGCAGACGTCGCGGACGCTGAGCTCGGCGCTCGACCATGCGATCGCCATGACATCGCGTTCGAGCGTGCCGAGTCCATCTTCGAGCAACTGTTGCGACGACTTGAACCCCCGGAACAAAAAGCGGTGATGCATTGCTGGAGAGCGTATCACGCATGGGCTCCGGCTTGCATCGCAGCCCCTCTCGCCAGCGCGCGAGCGGCAACAAAGGCCGTAGACCACGCCCACTGGAAGTTGAATCCGCCGATGCGGCCGTCGACGTCGAGCATTTCGCCAACCAGAAATAACCCCGCACATACTCGCGACGCCATCGTCGCCGGATCGATTTCGTCCAGGGCGACACCACCAGCAGTGGCCTCGGCGAAGGAATAGCCGCGAGTTCCGGTGACCGGCAGCGGCCATTCGACGATCGCGCGCGTCAGGCGTCGCCGGTGATCGCGCTCCAGATGCGCGAGCGGCGCTGCCGCCGGCAGATCGACCCGCTGCAGCAACGCTAACGCGATCGACGAGGGCATCAGCGACGACACGAACGTCTGGACGGTCGATGTTGGCTTCGCGACCGCGGCGCCGATCAAGTCATTCTCCAGCTCTTCGAATGAACGGTCGGGACAGAAGCTGACCGTGATTATCACGCGATGACGTTCGAGCTGGGCCCGCAACCAATGGCGCGACGTATTCATTGCGACCGGCCCGCTCGCGCCGAAGTGCGTCCACAACAACGAGCCGCGCAGCCGTGTGTCGATGGAACCGTCGATCCAGATTGCCAACTCGACTTCGTGCGCTACTCCGGAAACCTCGGCGTGGAAAGACCTGGCGGGATCAAGCAGCAACGGCGCCAGTGCCGGCGTCGTCTCGACGATCGTGTGGCCGATGCGATGCGCGATCTCGAGGCCTGTTCCATCACTTCCAGTTTTGGGCAGCGACCGCCCGCCGGTCGCTAAAACAACCGTTGTCGCGGTCACGTCGCCGCGGTTGGTGACGACGCGGAATGTGTCGCCTTGCTTGATGACGTCGAGCACGCGCTGATCGGCCTGCAGTACGGCACCGCGGGCGCGCAGTTCGCGCAGCAGAGCGTCGAGCACCTCTCGCGAACGGTTGGAATCGGGAAACAGTTTGCCGCCGGGCTCTTCGTGGAGCGCGACGCCGAGTCCGCGAAAAAACTCGGCCGCATCGTGTGCGGTGAACGCGCGCAGAATGCGGCGGACGATGGTGCCGCGCCCGCCCCAGAAATCACGTTCGGTGACGACAGCGTTGGTGACGTTACAGCGCGAGCCGCCGCTGATCAGGATCTTGGCGCCTGGATGTTTCGCGCCATCGAGTACGAGAACCGACCGAACGGGGTTCCCGCGCCGCGCAAAGATTGCGGTTGCCAGGCCGGCGGCGCCGGCGCCGACTACGACGACATCCGCCGAAGAACGCACGCTGTCATTCAATCATCGTTGGGCACGCCGCGTCGGCCCTCACAGTGGGGTCACTGAATGAATGGCGTCGACGGTCTTCGACGATTGCTCATCGACCGGCACGCTGACGCGTGAACGCTCGCCGCAGGCGTTGCAGCGAAGCACCAGCGTGGCGCCATTGTCAGTACGACCGACGATTTCGGTGCGATGGCTTCCGCACTTGGGGCAGATAGGAGGGGGAGTCTGCGCAGCAGCTCGCGCCGCGTCATAATGAACCATAATGTCATCTAGAGTTCAATTTCGTCGCCAGCGCAACAACTGAGGCTAGCGACAACGGGTTCAGCAACTTACGCGAAATTACACGCTCGAAACGACCGATCGCGGTGTGCTGAAATTGCCCACGACGATGCGATTCGGTAACTGGCGCCTTACTGCCCCACCTCGTAATGCAGCTGAACGACGCCGTCTGGAAATTGTTCGAGGCCGAGCAGGCGGAGCGGCACGTGACGATGCCGCGGCGCGACTAGCGGAATCCCTTCACCGATGAATGTGGGCACGATGGTAATGATGAATTCGTCGATCGCGTGTTCGTCGAGGAACGATCCGATGATCTCAGCTCCGCCCATCAGCCACACGTTCTTGCCCGGTTGTCTGCGGACGCCTTCGGCAAACGTTCGAATCGACTCGCTGACGAAGTGAACGCCGGCCGGCACGGAGCCGGGCGCGGGCCGGCGCGAGAACACGTAATGCGCGGCACCCGTACCGAAGCGCGCACCAAGTTGCAAACTCCGATCGTAAGTCTTGCGGCCGAGAACCTTGGTGTCGGTGGAGCGTTCGAATTCCGGCAGACCGTAAAAGCCCTTGACCGGCGGCCTTTCCGTCAACCAGTCGAGATTACCATCGGGCCGAGCGACGAAGCCGTCTGCGCTCGTCGCGATGTTCACGATGATCTTTCTCAAGCGCACGTTGATCGCTAGGCCTTTTCAATTTGCTGCGCTGCTCCGCCATGAATCGGCGCTGCGCGCGGGAGTCAGAGATCATCTGTAGCGCGCGCGCTTTCGCCGGCTCCAGAAACGGAGTCGAACGGAGACACGGGATCAACACGGAGCAACGAAGCAACGGAGAAAAGAAAAACTAAACTCTGTTTCTCTGTTGCTCCGTGTTGAACCCGTGCCTCTGTCAATCTCCGTTACCGGCTCGCGGCGATCGCTTTCTTGATCGCCGCGATCGTCTTTTCCGCTCGGAATGCGGCAATCTTCTTTCCGTTTTCGATCGTCTTCTCAGCCGGCGTCAGCGGCACTGCGTTGATGGTCGCCTTGTTCGCCTTGATCCGTTCGGGCAGCCGCACGCCGTTGAGGTCGTGCACCATGATCAGCGACGAAATGTAGTAATCGTCGTGCAGCCCTTCCATCTTTTCGTGAATGCCGAGCGCCGACGCTTCGAACTTCTCGACTTCGTCATAGTTGTAGTACTCGGGAATGAAATGCGCGCGCGCGCCTTTGTTCAAGCCGGCGGCGTCCTCGGCTTTCCATTTGGCGTTCAACGCATCTGCGACTTCCTGCATCGGCTTCATGTTGCCGCCGCTGTCGCCGATCAACACGATATCCTTGAAACCCTGGGTTTTCAGGCTGACCGCCATGTCGGTCAATACCGCACGATACGTTTCCTGCGATAAGAACACGGTTCCTGGCGTTCGCACGCGTTCGGGATTACCGGGTTCGAGCGTGACGATCGGCGCCACCAGCGCGTTGCCCAGCCCGCGCGCAATCGGATCGCCCATGACGCGAAGCACGTTGTTGTGCTTGCCGGTCGTCAGGTACGGTCCGTTTTCCTCAATCCCTCCGGTCATGATGATGGCGGTCGTCTTGCCGGCCTTGAGCAGGTCGCGGACTTCCATCATCGTCAGGTCTTCGATCCAGATCGAGTCGTGCATGTCGATCGGCCGAGCCATGCCGAGCACATCTACGCGCGGCTGCGTGTTCACGCTTGCGGTACTGCGTGGCGTTTGGCCAGCAGGTGTCTGGGCCGCCGCGGCGGCGGCGGCCAGCAGTATGAAGGCAATCGTTCGGAAAAAATGCGTCATCATCACGAGGGATTCTAGGCTAGCTGGTGGCGCCCGGAAAGGAAATCCAATGACCCCGCACGCGCGCACGGTTCTTTTCATGACGACGCTTGCCGCCGGGGGATGTGGGTCGAACAGTATGCCGGTCCCGCCGGCGCAGCCGAGTGCGTCAGCGAGCGCCGCGTCGGTTGCCCTCGTGTACCGCGGGCAGACGGCTCGCCGCGGTGAACTGATCGCACAATTCGAGAGCTGCGTGTTGGCCGTCGGCGCAACACATACGCATCCGAGCTGGCTCGACTATGCCGCCGTCACGCTGACGCCGGTTCCGCCCGACCGTTTCGAGGTGGTTCTCAGCGGAGTGCCGGTCGGCACGACGCATCTGTTCCGCGTCAACGACGGCAACGCCTGCGATCAGAATGCGACCGGTGCTGTGACCCGCGGCGTGTTCCTCAACGGTGTCGAGCTGGTGCAGAACGCGACGACGCCTGGCCCCGAGCCAGGATTTTCGTTCCGCGTCGCCGCGGACGGTCGCGTCACTCAGTAACGTTTCTACTCAGCGATTGCCCTCGCGTTGCCCGCGGCCGCGTGGCGGGTTCTTCAGCAGTTTGTATTGATTGATGCCGGCATTCACTTTGAACTCGACGCCCATCTTACCGATGTCGGCGGTTGCCTTCGACGGATCGCCAGACACACCTGAATCCGCGGGACCGCCCCACGGTTTGATCTGATCCTTCCGGATGCCGTTCGGATGGATGTACATCATCTGCGACGTGTCGGTGATGCCGGCGTGGCTGCCGGCGGTTTCTTCGTCGTAGCCGAATTGGGCCTGCAGCCAGGCGCGGTAGTAGACGCGGCTTGCCTCGTAATAGTCGGTCAGCGCGAACACTCTCACGTTCTGACCCTTCCATTCTTCGTTCAACTTGTCGGCAACCGCTTTCATGCCGGCCTGGTTCGGACCGCTGTCGCCGATGAAGAGGATTTCCTTGAAGCCGTGGACCTTCAAACTGCGCGCGGCAGCGTCGAGGATCATGTCGTAGGCCGGCGAGGGTACCGAGATCGATCCGGCGTTCTGACGATCGGGGTCGCCTTCGGGCACGTACTGCAGCGTCGGCGCAATCAACGTGTTCTTGAGGCGCCGCGCCATCACGTTGGCGGTGTAGGTGATGACGAAGTTGTGCTTGCCGATCACCATGTGGTAGCCGTTCTTTTCGGTTCCGCCGGTCGGCACGATCACCGTGGTCTTCCCGGCTTTCAGCGCGTCGCGGGTTTCTTCCCAGGTCAGTTCGTCGATGAACAAGGTGTCTGGCGCCGCCGTCGGCGTCTTGCTCGCCGGCGCCGTATCCACCGTCGGTTCGAGACGTGGACGCTCGGTGGGAGCATTGCCGCGGCCGCCGCGACCGCCGCCGGCCCCGCGTCCTCCCCTGCCGCCCGCTTCGGCCTCACCCGGTGCGACTGATTGCTGTCGCGTGCTCGAGCCGTTCATCAAGCTCTTGATTTGCGCGATCGCATTGTCCACCTTGATTTGCAATAACGCCTTGCCGATGGCTGGCGTCGATTTCGCCTGATTGTTGCCGCTGACGCCGTTGTTCTCGTAGTCGTTACCCGAGAGCCGGTTCTTGCGAATGTGTTTGGCGTTGACGTAGAGCAGTTCGGAGGTGTCAAGGATATTGGCGTGGTTGCCGATTTGATCGGCGGCAATCCCGACGTGCTCGGTCACCCACTTGTTCTGATCGGCGTGTCCCTTCGTGTAGTAGTCGTCGATCCACCACGCTTTCGCGTCCGTGCCTTTCCACAGTTCGTTCAGCTTGTCCGCAGCCATTCGCATTCCATTGCGATTGCCACCCGATTCGCCGATCAGCAATACAGTTTTGAATCCGCCGGATTTGAGGCTGCGGCCTGCGTTGACCAGCAGTTCAACGAACCGATCGTCGGGCAGGGTGATCGTTCCCGGTTTGGCCATGTGGCCGCCGATGTTTTCCCAACTCCCTTCCGGCACGTAGGTGACGATCGGTGCGACCAGCGTTTTGCCGATCGCACGCGCAATCTGGTCGGCGCTCCATTCCATGACGAACTTGTGCTCGCCATCGACCATGTGCGGACCCTTTTGTTCGGTGCCGGCGGTGCCGATGATTACCGTCGTCGTGCCCGCCTTGATCAGGTCGCGCACTTCGGCCCAGGTCAGATCCTCGAAAAAGACGCTGTCTGGCGGCTTTCCAGCCGGTCCGGTCGGCGGCGCATTGGCGGGACGCTGCGCCGATGCAGTGACGAACACCAGCAGCGCGAGCGCACAAGAGAGCAGCGACGATTTCTTCATGCGCGCATTATATGCAGTAGCATCTGAAAAAATGACGCTCGACGAATACGCGCGCTATGACGCTCTGGGGTTGGCGGCCCTGGTGAAAAACGGAGACATTTCACCGCGCGAGCTCGCACAAACCGCCGCCCGCGCGGTGGAGGCCTTCAATCCTTCCGTGAACGCCGTGGTCGAAACCTATCCCGACCGCACCGATGATTTGGAGGATCGTTCACTCGGCGACGGACCATTTCGCGGCGTGCCGTTCTTGATGAAGGACGTCTTCGGCCACGAGGCAAACCGCCGCATGGAATTTGGCAGCCGTCTCTGCCGCGGCATGGTTACACCGCAGGATTCGTACTACTGTGAAATGGTTCGCGCTTCGGGCGTCAACATCATCGGCCGGTCGGCGGCCCCCGAGTACTCGATGGCCGGCACGACTGAAACCGCCCTTTACGGCAACACCTCGACACCGTGGAAGCACGGGTATTCTGCCGGCGGTTCGACGGGTGGCGGGATGGCTGCAGTCGTCGCCGGCATCGTGCCGATCGCGCATGGCTCGGACATTGCCGGTTCGATCAGAGTCCCGGCCAGCTTCTGCGGCGGCGTTGGCTTGAAGCCGTCCCGTGGACGCGTATCGTTTGGTCCGAACGTGGATGAAAACGGCTACGGTCTCGGACAGAATTTCGTTCAGACGAAGACCGTGCGCGACAGCGCGGCGATGCTCGACTGTGTGTCGATCCCGCAAGTCGGCGATCCGTTTGTGATTCCGAAACCGGCCGACTCGTATGCGCGCCTCGCACAAACCGCGCCTCCGAAATTGCGAATCGGCTGGTCAACGGACGCGTTGATGGGCGTGCCGACCGAAACTGAAGTCGCCGCGGCGATCGAGCGCGTCGCGAATGTTCTGGCCGGCATGGGACACGATGTGCGCCAGGAAAGCCCGCGCTATGACGGCGTCGCGACGATGCGGGCGATGACCGACGTCTGGTTTTTCGGATTCGATCTGCGGCTGGAAAGCTATTCGAAGCGAACCGGTCAAGCGATTGGCGCGGAGACGCTGGAACCGGTGATTCAACACGTCTACCGCCACGCGCGAGAAATGAAGCCGGTGCAGTTCCTGAACGCGATGGTGGCCATCAATACCGCACGGCGTTCGCTCGGCCGATTCTACGAGCGCTACGACATCTGGCTGTCGCCGACCACACCGAACGTGGCCCAACCGTGGGGCAATTACAACCTCGGTCGAACCGACGTGACGATGGCGAACCTGGTCGAAGCGTTATATGCGCCGGCATGTTCGTTCACGCTGCCACACAACGTGATGGGAACACCGGCGATTTCTTTGCCGCTTGCCGTGCATTCGAGCGGCTTGCCGATCGGCGTTCAACTTGGCGGTCGGCCGGCGGAGGAGCACACGGTGCTGCAACTCGCGACTGCGCTTGAAAAGGCGTTGCCGTGGCGTCCGTTTCGCTCTTGACAGCAGCGCCTACCGACCGTACGGTAGGCATCATGAAAACCGGACTGATCGCTGCGGCGCTGCTCCTGTGTGTCACTGCGCCGGCGATCGGCCAGCCGATGCGGCTGGCGGGAACCAGTTGTGCGAAGCCGCCCGTGCTGCATTGCCCCGACGCGAACTGCGCCGGCGACGTCGTGACGAATGGTGGTCCGGCCGTCGAAACCAAGACTGGCCGCAACTACTTTCTCGATTACCCCTGCGATCTGAAGAAAGGCGAAAAGGTCACCTTCATTCTCGCGTTGCACGGCGCCGGCTCGTATGGCAATTGGCAGCGTCACTACTTCCCGCTGCTCGACTACAAAGACAAGTACCGGCTGGTGATCGCCACTCCGTTTTCGCCGCGCCGCGTCTGGGCCGCGGAAGACGACGAGTATCTGCAGAACATCGTCACCGCGGTGGTCGCGGAAATTGGTTCGAAGAATATCAAGTCGTTCTGGTTGGTCGGCCACTCACAGGGCGGCATGACGTCGAACCGAATCGTCCGAACCGACTTTTTCAAAGCCAAGGTTGACGGCTGGCTCAGTCTCTCGGGTGGGCGGCTCGGAGGCAATCCGGGACGCGGCGACTTCAGCACGATGTTTCGCGGCGCAACCCCAGGAACCGGCCGCGCCGGCGCGGCCGGTACCGTGCCCGCGGGTGGTCGCGGCGCCGGTCCAGGCGGGCTTCCGCCGGCGCCGACCACTCTGCCCGAGACCGACTTCTCCTTTATTTACGAGTCCGGCCAACTCGAGGCTGATGAAAAGGGCATTCCCGAAACGTCGCAATGGGCGATGCAGATGGGATGTGGAACGCGACGACGGACCGGCGAAATCGCCGATACGAAGGCCGGTTACGTCTATGACCGAACGCGTCAGGATCCGCCCACTCCGGCCTGGGGGTTGTTGCCCCGTCCGGGCAAGGCGATCGTTTTCGAGTATCCCAGGTGCAAAAACAACCGCGTCGTTGCCGACGTCGTTCGTCTCGACAAAGGCCACACCGAGGGACTCGAACCGAACGTCACCGAGGCGTTGGTCAAGCTGATCGTTGCGGCACCCGGTGGAAAAATTCAAAAAATGAACTGAAGCGTGTATCGTGTTCCGATGCGCGCAGCGCTTTTGACCATCGCCGCATTCGTTTCCGTTGCTCCTCAGCCGGGGCGACCGCCAGCCGCTACCGCGCCCTGTATCACCGCGACCGAGGCGTGCACCGAGTGGGTGACGCTCGGAGGCGGACCGGCGCGATCGCTGATCTATCGCACGCGATCCCTCGACGCACGGAGCGAAAACGTTCGTCGCGCGTTGATCATGATTCACGGCACCAATCGCAACGCCGATCATTACTTCACGACTGCGACAACAGCCGCATTCATTGCCGGCGCACTCGACGATTCGGTCGTCATCTCGCCCCGCATCGCATCGAATGCCGGCAGTTGCCGTGACGTGCTGGCGCCGAACGAAGTCAGCTGGAGCTGCACCGGCGACAGCTGGCGTTCGGGCGGAACCTCGGTGAGCCATCCCAATCTCACGTCGTTCGAGTTCATCGATCAGATTCTGCGGAAACTCGCGAATAAGAAGGTCTTCCCGAATCTTCGCGCGATCGTTGTCGCGGGTCACTCGGCCGGCGGCCAGGTGGTGGCACGCTATCAAATGGCGAATCGAGTGCACGAAACACTCGGGGTTCCCGTCACCTATGTCGTCGCCAATCCGTCGAGTTATGCCTGGCCCGACGCCACACGTCCGCTTCCGGCTGACGATGCCGCACCCGCGGCAGCGAAAGGAGCGTGGGAGACCGAAGAGGTTCATACCAAGTTTTCCTATGGTCCGTTCGACGGCTCGACCTGCGCCAACTTCAACCGGTGGCCGGCCGGCCTCACCGAACGAACCAGCGGCTACACCGCGAAAATGTCGGACGAGCAGTTGAGAAAACAGCTGGTGTCTCGGCCGACGACGTTTCTGTTCGGCCAGGTGGATACCTTGCCGCTCGGCGGTTTCGATTCCTCCTGTCCGGCGATGGCCCAGGGTGCGACGCGGCGGGCGAGAGGCGAGGCCTACGTCAAATACGTCAACGAAAAATTCGGCGCGAGCCACGCTGTGCAGATCGTCTCGGAGTGCGGGCATAACGATCGATGCATCTACACAACCGACAAAGTATTGCCGGTGATTTTCCCTCACCTGAAATGACGGTTACCGGGCCCGCCGCACAACGTAGGTAGGGAAGGTCCCGTAGCCTTTCGCCAGCGGCGTCTGGCCGATATAGGTGCAGCGGAAGGCGTCCACTTGATCGGTTCGGGCAAGCGCTGCAAAGGCGCCGCTCGCGTAGACTTCGCCCGGCGGCGCGATCGGTTCGATTCGGGCGGCGCGACTGACATGCGCGCCGAGATAATTCCGCCGTTCGGTGACCGGGTCGATGCAGACGTACGCCGGACCAGCATGCAGACCAATCCGCACGCTGATGTCATTGGTGAAGCCGCGGGCCCGCCAATCAATCGCGCGGACCGTATCGATCAATTCGAGGGCGAACAGGCCGGTGGACGCCACGCTGTCGAAGACCAGGTAGAGTCCATCGCCCCAGGTGTTCACTTGCAACGGTGCTGAAGGTGCGCGCCTGATCGCGTCGGCGACCGTGCCAAGAAAATGCTCGACGAACAACGGTATTTCCACTTCGGTCAGGCGGCTGAAACCTTTTGCGTCCGCGAACAGCAGACCAACGATCTCGGTGTCGAACGGCTTGTCGTGGCCGATCTGATCAAGTGGCTCGACTTGACTCACCGGCTCGACCTGGCTGATCACCCCGGCGTGTGCCGCAATTGCCGCGAGATCGATACGCTCGATCGTCCGCTGTGCACGCTGCCAGTGCTCGACTGCTGACGCCGTGCCGCCGCGGCCGTCGCCAGGCTGGCCGTCCCACAACGCCAGGCAGACGAGATCGGTGTCCAGGTCGTCTGCCTTGACCCGGGCGGCGCCATCGAGCAGCCGGAAACCGTACTCGTACGACATTCCGCCGCCAATCGGATGATCCGATGCGAGCACGACTTCGGCGGCGCGTGCCAGCGCCTGGTCGTAGCGCTCGGACCAGTTCGAGGGCGCCACGAAATCAACACTATCGCGGCGAAACTGCTCGCGGTTATAGGGCAGCACGACCTGAGAGACGGCGCCAATCCGAGCCAGACTTTCGAGAAACAGGATGTCGCCGCCACACCCGGCCGACGCGTAACCGAATCCCGGACGGAGCGCCGCAACTTTGGCGTCGATGGCGTCGCGCACTGCTGGTTCGAGCGTCTGCGGAAATCGCGCCGAGGACCGGTCCGGACGGTCGATCAAATGGCCGGCGAACACGACAACCCGTGGCACGTCGAAGGTGGCGTCGAACCGCGACGGATCGACGTCGAGAACCCTCAGAATCAGGCGAGCGTTGCGGCGCGTCGATACCAGGTCGCCATGACGGCCCGCGGCGACTGCCGCCGCTTTGCCGTACCAATCCTCGGCCTCGCCGAACGCGCGACGGATCAACGCCGCTTCACCGAGCGTCGCCAACAACCAGTAGCGATCCGGCCGCTGCGGGTCTTCGCTCCACGCCAGGCAGCGTCGCTGGACATCGGCCGCGATGGCCGCCGCTTCGTCGTCCCGTCGGCCGAGCAGAAGGGCCATCGTCGCAGCGTTGATCCCGCTCCAATAGCCGCCGGTTCGGTGGTAGGCGTCGGCGTAGCGACTGAACGCTCGTGCCAGGTGCGTGCGGCGGACGTCTGGGTCGATGGTGTCGAGTGCGACGTCCTTGTCGGTGCGGGCCAGGAGTCCAAGTGTTTCCTCGTCGGCATGACCTTCGGCCGCGAGCTGCTGCAGGATGGCGTTGGCATCGCGCGCCGCACCGGACCGGGCCATCGAAAGGGCCAGCAACTGGCGCAGCCGGACGTGGGTGGGGTGCCGCTGAAGCGCGTCCGAGAGCACGTCGTAGGCAAGGAGAGGTGCGCCATTTTTCAGGTGGCGTTCACCCTCGTCGCAGCACGCGTCGGCGGATGGATTGGGAGTGGTCAACGTTCGCGTCTGGACAGGTTGGCAAGTTGATCTTAGCCTTAGTCCCACACGCATGGACTTCGAAGGCGAAGCGTTCATCAGTTACGCGCATCTGGACAACGTCGAGTTGGTCGAAGGTCGCCGGGGCTGGGTTGCCAACCTGCACCGGGCTCTCGAAGTGCGAGTGGCGCAGCTGCTCGGAAAACCGCCGAGTATCTGGCGGGATCCGAAGCTGTCGGGCAACGATGTCTTTGCCGACATCCTGCTCGAACGCCTCAAACACGTCGCCGTCCTGGTAACGGTGATTTCGCCGCGCTATTTGAAGTCGGAATGGACGCTCCGCGAATTGAGCGAGTTCTGGCACGCCGCCGAAGCGCAGGGCGGCGTGAACGTCGGCTCGAAGGCGCGAGTGTTCAAGGTGCTGAAGACGCCGGTGCCGCTCGAAAAGACGCCGCCGGAATTGCGAGGACTGATCGGATACGACTTCTTCCGGATCGATCCCGACACCGGCAAGGTTCGCGAGCTTGACGAAGTGTTTGGACCCGACGCACAGCGCGATTTCTGGATCAAACTCGACGATCTCGCCCACGACATCGTCGAGATCCTTGAGGTCCTGGAAGATGGCACGTCGCCGGCGGCAGCGACGGCCACCGCCGCGGCGAAAGCCGCCGTCGCGCCGACCGCGACCTCGGCGTCACCGACTGCCGGTGCGGTATACCTCGCCGAGACGACGACCGACCTGCGGGACCAGCGTGACGCGCTGAAACGGGACTTGCAGCAGCAAGGCTACACGGTGCTGCCGGATCACCCGATGCCGTACATCCTTGATGAAGCGCAAGCCGCAATTCGCGAAGATCTGGCTCGCTGCCGCATGTCGATTCATCCGATTGGCCGGAAGTACAGCCTGGTACCGGAGGGCGGCACCGAGTCTTTGATCGAACTCCAACATGAACTGGCCACCGA
>Ga0070675_100000174_pt1 | contig 39867 bp, 34 predicted proteins | sample KBSM43metaG_FD_65343 | JGI IMG/M metagenome (GOLD analysis project Ga0070675, IMG submission 65343) | Miscanthus rhizosphere microbial communities from Kellogg Biological Station, Michigan, USA - KBS M4-3 metaG | ecosystem: Host-associated > Plants > Roots > Rhizosphere > Soil ... | reverse complement strand
ATCATCCCGGAGCTCGTCAAGGTGTTCACGTCCGTCGAATCCAGTCACGTCAAGGAAGTCGTCATCTCCTCGCGGGAGGGCGGCGCCTCGCTCAACATCCTCTCCGGGTTTGTCGCCGGGAATTTCAGTGCCTATTGGATCGGCCTGAGCATTGTGTCGCTCATGGCCATCGGCTATTTCGTCAGCGCCTCGAGCGACTCGATGTCGAACCTGATGCTGGCGCCGGCGGTCTTTGCGTTCGGCCTCGTCGCGTTCGGCTTCCTCGGAATGGGGCCGGTGACGATTGCGGTCGACTCGTACGGTCCGGTGACCGACAACGCGCAGTCGGTCTTCGAGCTCTCTGTGATCGAAACGATGCCGGGCGTCAAAGAGGAGTTGAAGCGCGATTTCGGTTTGTCCGTGCAGTTCGACAAAGCGAAAGCGCTCCTCGAGGAAAACGACGGCGCTGGGAACACATTCAAGGCAACCGCAAAGCCCGTTCTCATCGGCACCGCTGTCGTCGGTGCCACGACGATGATCTTCTCGATCATCATGGAGCTGACACGGGGGCTCACGACGGATCTCGACAAGCTGTCGCTGCTGCACGCGCCGTTTCTCCTCGGCCTGGTGACCGGGGGGTCGACCATTTACTGGTTCACCGGTGCGTCCACGCAGGCCGTGACGACGGGGGCGTACCGCGCGGTCGAGTTCATCAAGGCGAACATCCGGCTCGAAGGCGTCGAGAAGGCCTCGGTCGCCGACAGCAAGAAGGTGGTTGAAATCTGCACACAGTACGCGCAGCGCGGCATGTTCAACATCTTCCTGACGGTGTTCTTCGCGACGCTGGCGTTCGCCTTTGTCGAGCCGTTCTTCTTCATCGGCTATCTGATATCGATTGCGCTCTTCGGCCTCTATCAAGCCGTGTTCATGGCCAACGCGGGAGGCGCATGGGACAACGCCAAGAAGATTGTCGAGACCGAACTGAAGATGAAGAACACGCCGCTGCATGCGGCGACCGTCGTGGGCGACACGGTCGGCGATCCGTTCAAGGACACGTCGTCGGTCGCCTTGAACCCGGTCATCAAGTTCACGACGCTGTTCGGCCTGCTTGCCGTGTCGTTGGCCGTACGGTTGAGCATCGAGGCTGGCAGCACCTTCAGCCACAGTCTGGCGGCGGCGTTCCTCGTGATATCGATTGCATTTGCACATCGCTCGTTTTACGGGATGCGAATCGGGTCCGGTGCGCATTGACCGCAGTAAAGGGTGCCGCAGTAAGGGGTGCGGCACCTTACGAATACCGCGCAGCGGGGGTTGCGGTTCTATGGAAGCGGTATAGAATCCGGATCTTTGTCGTTACAGCCTGGGAGCACTTTGGAACGACCGGTGTCTAAGTTCACTGTCAGCCGCGTCTGGCTAGAGGGGCCGCGCACGTTCGTTGACACCCTTTTTTTGCGATAGCTATAATCGGCCGCCTTTGGCGAACTCAACCGCGTCAGTCAGGACGTGGTCGCATGGCCAAGGCGACTGCAGGAGGTAAGACCGGTGCCACGCATGATGTTCGGCGATATCGTCGAGCCGTCAGTCAAGGTCGGAACCAAACAGTGGTATACGGTTCCGGTCTCAATCATGGTGCATACAGCGGCGGTACTCGCGCTGATTGTCATTCCATTGATGGCCGCCGACGTGCTGCCGACGCCACCCTCGATGCTGGCGTTTGCCGCTGCTCCACCGCCGCCGCCGCCACCACCGCCACCGCCTCCTCCGCCGCAGGCCGCGGCACCCAAGCCGGTCGTTGAAGTGAATCCGGCCGCGGCGCCGGTCGAGGCCCCGAAGGAAATCGCACCAGAGCCTCCCGACACGAGCTTTGAGCGCGCCGAACCGCAAGGCATCGCCGGCGGCGTCGTCGGCGGCGTCGTCGGTGGCATTCCTGAAGCGCCGCCGCCCCCGCCTCCGCCACCCGCGGCACCCGTACGCGTCGGCGGCAACATCAAGCCGCCCATGAAGACCAAGGACGTGCGGCCTACGTATCCTCCGATCGCGCAGTCGGCGCGCGTGCAGGGGGTCGTCATCATCGAAGCGACCATCGGCCCGAACGGCAAGGTGCAGGACGCGCGCGTGCTGCGCTCGATTCCATTGCTGGACGCCGCGGCGCTTGACGCCGTGCGGCAGTGGGAGTTCACCCCGACGCTGCTGAACGGCGTCCCGGTCCCCGTCATCATGACGGTGACCGTGCAGTTCACGCTCAGTTAACAACCACCGACAAACAACGATTTACACGCGAGATTATTTGACAGCGGAGGATGCAGTAATGGAAGTAAGCAGGATGCGTCAGATTGCACGAATCGCATGTGCCATGATCGGGATGGTGGCGCTCAGCACCCCGGCCTTCGCACAGGCTGCCGGTGGTTTGAATCTTATCGACATCGCGCAGAACATGTCCGGGATCGCGATTGCGGTCGCCGTCGTGTTGTTCGTCATGTCGTTCTGGTCGGTCGGTGTCGCCATCGAGCGCATCTACACCTACAACCAGGCCCGCAAGCAGTCGAAGCTGTATGCGCCGCAGGTGGCCAAGCACCTGAAGGACGGCCGTCTCAAGGAAGCCATCGCGCTGTCGGCGTCGAAAGACTATCGCTACAGCCATCTCGCCAAGGTCGTGCTCGCGGGCCTGCAGGAGTATCAGTTCCAGCAGGAGACCGGTGGCACGTCGTTGAACCGTGAAGACGTGCTCGACACGGTCCGCCGGTCGATTCAGCGCGCGACGGCGCTCACGGCATCGGACCTGAAGAAGGGCGTCAGCACGCTCGCCACGATCGGTTCAACGGCACCGTTCGTCGGATTGCTCGGCACGGTCGTCGGCGTCATCAACGCGTTCGTCGGTATCGCATCAACCGGCTCCGGTGGTATTGGTGCCGTCTCGGCCGGTATTGCCGAAGCGCTCATCGAAACCGCGCTCGGTCTGTTCGTCGCGATTCCGGCGGTCTGGTTCTACAACTTCCTGACCAGCCGCATCGAGTACTTCAACGTGGAAATGGACAACTCCTCGTCGGAGCTCGTCGATTACTTCATCAAGAAGACGGCGTAGTTGGATTTATGATCGGCGGTTGGTGGTTTGCGTAATCACCAATCGCTGATCGCAAATCACACATCGAGTTGGAGTCGTAACTATGGCAATGCAACTGGGTGGCAGTGGCGGCATCAAGTCCGACATCAACGTCACTCCCCTCGTCGACGTCATGCTGGTGTTGCTGATCATCATGATGATCATCGCCCCGCTGCTGCAGAAGGGCGTGGACGTCCGGCTCCCGATCGCGGTCAATAGCGCGAGCAAGCCGGAAACGCAGGACCAGACGGTACTCGGCATCAAGGCCGACAAGACGGTCTGGCTCAACGGCGTCGAGGTTCGCAAAGAGGAAATGCGGACGCGGCTTGACGCGATTCTCGAGACCAAGAAGGAAAAGCTGATCCTGATCAAGGCCGATGAGGACGCGCCCTACAGCGCGATCATGGACGCGATGGACCAGCTCCGGATGAGCGGCATCGAGGACGTCGGCCTGATCACCGATAGCAAGGCCTCGAGCGCGCTGTCGCAGGGAGGGCAGTAATGGCATCCCACGCTCATAAGCACTACGGCGCCGACTCGGTCTTCAAGGCGAAGATGCCGGAGCCGAACGCCGACATGAACATCACGCCGATGATCGACGTGCTGCTCGTGCTCCTGGTCATCTTCATGGCCGCGCTGCCGCTGTCGCAGAAAGGTCTCGATATCAACCTGCCGCCTGAGACCAATCAGCCGCAGCAGAACAACCCGATCAGCCAGATCGTGCTGGAATACACGGCCGACAAGAAGATCTCGATCAACCACCAGGACGTTCAGCTTCCCGAGCTCGAAGAGCGGCTTCGCACCATCTTCGAGGACCGCAAAGACAAGACGATGTTCATCAGCGGCGACGGCGCGCTCCGCTACGGCGACATCATCAATGTCATCGACGCGGCCAAGGGTGCGGGCGTTGAGAAGGTCGGGATTGTCACGGAGGGCATGAGGAAGGGCGCCGGAGCGACTCCAGGCGCGTAAGATCGACCCCTCGTTCCGTAAAGACGAAAGGCCGTCCCCCGTTTGGACGGCCTTTTTATTTCTACACGCGTCGCTCGCAGAACCCGGTCTAAATTCTCGGCTCAATCCGTCGACACGACGATTCCGTCGAGCGCGGCATCGGAGAGCAGCCGCGGTGAGCGATGTTCCTCCTGCAGCCGGCGGCGTTCCAACATTCCTCGCTTGATCACCTGGGTGAGATCCTCGCGATTGAACGGTTTGACGACGTAGCCCACGACACCGGGCCGGAGCGTCACCATCGGGTCCATTTCCAGAAGACCAGTGGCGAGCACCATGGCCGTCTCGGGAAAAAGCCGACCGACTTGCTCGATGAGCCAGATGCCGTCGTGACCGGGCATCCGCACGTCCACGAGCGCCACATCGACCGGATGCTCGCGCATGATATCCAGCGCGCTGTCGGCGTCCGCCGCGGCCTGCACGGTATATCCCATGTCCGCCGCCCATCGAGAGAGCACCCGGCGGACACCTTCGTCGTCGTCAACCACGAGCACCAGTCCTGAGACCTGCTGTTCCATGTTCGCCATAGGGATTCGAATTGATCCTAATCAGAGCAGGATCGGTGCCACTACATGCGGAGAATTGTTCCGAAAATCACCCCGAAATACGACGCGGTTGCCGACGGTGTGTCCGCGCCGCACACTCTCGCGCCTTGCGCACGCATACACGTGTGAAGGGGTAAGGAGAAGAGGAAGCCGTTAGAACCGGATACGGGCGCCGAACTGTGCCTGCCAGCGAGAGCGAAGGTCGTCGCGGTTAAAGGTGCCCTGGAAGTTGGGCGAGGTGATCGTCGACAGGTTCAGGGTCTCCTTGCCTGTCGCCGGATTGATTCCGGCATAACCGATCGGGATCGGGCTGTTCAACGTCGGATAGAAACTCCAACCCCAGTCCTTGTTCAGCAGGTTGAGCAAATTGAACACATCCATCGTCAGCTCGATTTTCGTCCTGCCGCCTGTCGGCACGGTGACGCCATAACGGAAATCGAGGCTGTTGATCCAGGGTGCGTGACACGAATTGCGGATCGGTATGCTCCCCCGATGGTCGCGCATGCTGCATTCGCTGTTGATGTAGTCGTTCAGCTGGTCCCAGGTGCCGTTGGTGAGGACGACTTGATCGGGCGTCGCCGGCACGAAGGCGATGTCGTTGGTGGTCACCCCGTCGGCGTTCGCGTCGCCGTTGAAGACAATCGAGTACGGCTGCCCGTTCTGACCGTTGTAGTAGAAGGACGCCATACTGCGGACGGTCGACGTAATCGGAATCGGAATCGTCGCGGTGAGCGTCACGCGATGGCCCGTCTCGTAATCCGATGTGGCGAGCGGCGGATTGTTCACGTCATCGCTCACGGAGGACCCGAACGCCCAGTTCGATCGCGCGACGCTGGTGGTTCCGTCGTTAATCGATTTCGCGCGGTTGTACAGATATGACGCGCTCGCGAAGAATCCATTTGCGAATGGCCGCTCGACTTTGAGTGTGGTCGTCCAGCTGCTGCCTCGCGACGTATTCGCAAGCACGATGACGTCATTGAGATTGGGGTCTTTCTTCGTATACGTGAGCCGGCCATCCGGCAATGCGCCGATCGGAACGTAGTTCAGATTCTGGTAGACGATGTCGTTGATGTTCCTGCTGACGAGCAGTTCCGCGGTACCGGTCAGGCCGAACGCAAGCTCGCGGTCGTACGCCACATTGCCGCGAACGATCTCGGGATACTTGTAGTCCGGGTCAATCAGGTTGATTGTCTGGCGGCCGGTGACGCCGCCGACTACCGTCCGTGGCTGATTTTGCGGATCGGCGACGAAGGGAATCGTGTTGGCGGCGTTGAAGTTCACAGACAGATTCGTGAAGTCGACACCGGTATTCGCGTACTGATTGGACAACCAGACGTACGGCGTGCGTCCCGTGAACATGCCGCCGCCGCCGCGCAATTGGCGGCGTCTGCCAGATCCGCCGCTCAAATCCCAGTTGAACCCCGCGCGCGGCGACCACATCAGCGGCGCAGGCACCTGATCGGTGGCGATCCCGAACTCCGCGACCGCCAGCGGATTGGCGTGCGGCGTATCAGGAAAGCGCGGCACATCGACGCGAACGCCGTAGGTGAGGGTGAAGGTCGACGCGATCCGCCACTGGTCGCCAGCGTACGCTCCGAACTGCCGCACGGCGAATTCCGACGCCTCGAGCGGGTTTGACGTGTTTGAAAAATTCGACGAAAACGACTGCGCGATCCCGGCCTGAAAAGTCGCCGGGCTCGAGAAGCGGTAGTTGCCGTACCGGTTTTGAATGAAGAGGTTATAGAACTTCAGGAATTCGTTGTGGGTGCCGATCGTCACCGTGTGCCGCCCGCCAACAACGGTGAAATCGTCTGTGATCTCGGTGATGTTCTGATTGAGTTTGTTCGCCTGTGAAGAGCTCTCGCTGCCGAACCGAACATTGGTGCCATCGGCAAAATCGACCTGGACCATCGGAAATGGCTTCTGGCCGCTCGCGTCAGCGCGGTTATCGCGAATTCGCTGATACGTGACCCGAAGCTCGTTCACTGCATTGCCAAACGTGCCGTTCAGCTGTCCGACAGTCGATGAAGTCTTGTCGCCGAACTGGTAGAAATTGGCCGGCATCAGGTACTGCGTGGTCGACGGGAACCCGATGCGCGTGCGTGCGTCGATGTAGTTGGTCCGCAGAGTGAGCTGTTGCCTCGATGTCACATTCAGATCGGCGCGTACGAACACTTTGTTGCTGGTGTTTGGCTTGCTGAACTCGTCGAGGCTTCCCGGGTCGTAGCCGTAACGGCTGCGAGCGATGTCAGCGGCCTGTTGCACGTTCCCAGGCGTTCCCCACGGCTGGCCCGACGTGCCAGTTGCCGAGAAGCCCGTTGGCGTCTTCTTGCGTCCCCAGTCGGCGTTGCCGAAGAAGAAGGCCTTGTTCTGAACGATCGGACCGCCGATGCTGAAGCCGAACTGCTGATCGCGGAACGGACCGATGGTCGTATCCTCAGGGTCCGGACTGGATGGCGTCGCAAGACCAGGAATGCGTCCGACCAGATTCTGATCGCGCCCGAAGTAGTAGCCGGTGCCCGCCAGCGTATTGGTGCCGCTCTTGGTAATGGCGTTGATGCCGCCGCCTGAAAAGCCACCCTGCCGTACGTCATACGGTGATACGACCAGCTGAATCTCCTCGATGGCGTCGAGGCTCACGGGCTGTGTGCCCGCCTGACCGCCCGGCGTCCCGGTCGCGGCGATGCCGAACACGTCGTTGTTCACCGCGCCGTCAATCTGCATGCTGTTGTAGCGGTTGTTCCGTCCGGCGACGGTGACGTAGGTTTCGTTGCCCGAGCTCGTCGCGTTGAAGTACGGCGACGTTCGCACGAGATCGAAGAGATTCCGCTGAATCGTCGGCAGCGACTCGATCGCGTCCGAAGAAATGTTGGCAGCCGCGCCGGCGTGTGCCGGGCTGAAGATCGCCGAAGCCGCCTCGGCGCGCACCTCGACCGTCTCGCTGACGGTGGCGATCTGGAGCTGCACCGGCAGATTGGTGGCCTCCCCGAGTTTCGCGAAGACGCCCATCTGCGTGAACGTTTTGAACCCCTGGATGTTCACCGTGACCGTGTACGGGCCGCCGACGCGCACGTTCAGGAGGTGAAAGCTGCCATCGCTTTCCGTGACGGTTTCGTACGACGTGCCTGTGGGTTCATGCACCGCGGCGACGCTGGTGCCAGGCAGCACTCCGCCTTGAGCGTCCTTCACCACACCTGTCAACGAACCCGTCGTGGCGGTGTTCTGAGCGGCCGCGTTGGTGGTCAACAGCGCGAAATTGATCGCAATCCAGACAACTACAGTGCGACGTGTCATGACGTACCCCGACGACGGAAATTCGATGGTGCAGCCGACTAGGAGGCGGGATTGTACGTGAAAAAGGCCGGCGCTCCGTAGAGTGCCGGCCCGATCTGATCGGCCGTGATCTAGTTGAACGAGTATCGGAAGCTAAGCATGAACTGGTAGACGTCGCTGCCTCGCACATCGCTGAACAGATTGGTGTTTGGCTGGAACGTCTTGGTGACCAATTGCCCGTTCGCGGTCGCCAGGCGGTAACTGACACGCCCCTGGGCGTCGGGCGCAGCGTTCGTGAGAATCTGCGCACCTTCGGCCTGCGTGACCGGAACCACAAGGCGCTGGCTGACACCCCAGTTGTGGTTCAGCATGTTGCCGAAATTCGTGATGTCGATGCGGAACTGGCCGGAGTTGCGCTGGCCGGCGATGTTGTGGAAGACGTCCTGGACGATGCTCAGGTCCATCCGCTTGACCATCGGGAACCAGATGCCGCCTCGTTCTGCGTACTCGCCGCGATGTTTGCTGAGGTACTTATCCTGCTGGATGTAGGCTTCAAACGCCGCCGCTTGCTCGTCGGCGGTGAACGTCCGGTTCCCAAGCGTGAACGGAACGAAATTCATCTCCGACTGGTTTTTCGGGATGTAGATCAAATCGTTGCCCGACGCGCCATCGCCGTTCATGTCGCCGGCAAACACGTAGCTGGCCGTCGATGAATACGAAACGCCGTCGAGGGCCGGCTTCGCCTCCCAGAAGGATGCGATCGTTGTCGCTCCCCAACCGAAGTACGAGTGGGTGTAGGACGCCTGGGCGAAGATACGGTTACCCTGGGCCGACTTCGACCGCCCCAGTCCGGGATTGTTTGGGTCGTTTGGCGTCTCGTTGAGATTCCAGGACGAGAACGCCGTCGAACCGGGATCGATGGTGTTCTTCGCGTCGCCGTAGCTGTAGGCGCCCCTCAATGTAAGGCCGTGATAGAGCGTCTTCGACAGCGTTTCCGAGATGTTCCAGGACCGGCCGACGCTCTCGTTCTTCATCACGATCGTCGACGTAATGACATTGGGCGCCGCGTTGTAGATCCGGTTGGCGGTATATCGCGGACGTGGATCGACGCCCGTGAACGCCGTCGTCGGGGCCGGCAGATTCGCGTTGATGTAGTAGATGCCGTTGATGTCCCGGTTGTAGATGTATTCCGTGGTGCTGGTGATTCCGCCGGGCAGTCGCCGATCGACCGCGAGGTTCGTGCGCCAGACCTGCGGGAACTTGAATTTGTTGTCGGTGATGTCGAGTTCGTAGCTGGCAGCCGGCGCGCCGGTGATGTTCTTCGGCTTGTACGTCTCGGGATCGGGATTAAACGGCCGGTTCGTGACGTTGTCGAACTGATCGAACCCCGTGAGCACGCCGGTGTTGCCGACCTGGTTCGAAATCCAGACATACAGCGGCGGTCCGGTAAAGACGCCCGTGCCGACGCGCACCTGGGTTTTCTGTTGTCCAGCAACGTCCCAGTTGAATGCGACCCGGGGCGACCACAACACCTTCGGATCCGGCAGGTGTCCGCTCGAGTACTGAACCGAATTGCCGCGTTCGTCGCGGAACGTCAGTGCGTCGGCGTTCGGGTTCGGAAAGCCTTTGCTGGTGAACTTAGCAACATCGAATCGCAACCCACCGGTGATGGTCATATTCGGTCGCGGGCGGAATTCATCCTGCCCGTATCCGCCGCTGTAGTACACCGTCATCGGCTGAACCGGCTCGGTTTGTCCGGGGATGTTGTTATAGCGGACCTGGAATCGACGCGCCGTCACCGGCGACGTCGTACGGTTCGGATTTGCAAGGAACCCGTTTGCGTCCGTATAGAAATCCTGCAGCGAGTTGTAGACGTAGGCGCTCTGGAGCAGCGGAGCGAAGACGTTGACCTGCTCGTACTGCTGCATCGCGCCGCCGAACGTCCAGGAGTGCTTCGCACTGAATTTCGTGAAGTCGTCTTTGAGCTGGAATGTGTGGTACGTCAGCTGATTAAAGGGCGTAAACGGCTCGGAGCCAAACGACACGTAGGCCGTGCCATCGGGCGCGAGGATGTCGACAAACGGGAATATCTGAATCGGCGCGCGGTTCTCGTTGTTCGTCGTGTAGCCGAGGATCAGACTTTGAGAGATGGTGCTGCCGAGAATCGCGTTCCATTCGCCGACGCCGGATTTGATGTTCTCGAGCTGTGCATAGTTGGAACCGGCGAAATTCAAAAAGCTCGTGCCGAACGTGCCCCTTCCGAGTCCAGCCGATGACGATCCCGACAGGTTCTTTGCCGCACTGGAATCGAGCTGGCTATAGCGAAAATTGATCTTGTTATTGGTACTGAGGTTGTAATCCGTTCTGAGCAAATAACGCTTCGCCGGAGTTTCCGCCGGAATGTTCTGGTACGGGCCGGTATCGTATTTGAAGTTTTGCTTCAGATACGCACTCAGCGCATCCAGGTCTGACGCGAGCACGCGTGTGACGCTTCCGCCGACCGGCTGACCGCCCGTGTTGGCGACGAACGTATGCAGCGGGCGCTGGTCCTTCTCGTTTTCGTAATTGCCGAACACGAACAGGCGATTCTTGATGATCGGACCGCCGGCGTTCACACCGGTATTGCGAAACGTGAACGTCCCCGGGTTAACGGTCAACCCTTGGGCCTCGGTACCAACGAAGTCCTGGTTCCGATAGCGCGTGTACACCGAGGCACTCAACTGGTTGGTTCCGGACCGCGTGACAGTGTTGACGGCTGCGCCAATAAAGTTTCCCTGGCGCACATCGAAGGGCGCGACGCTGACCTGCACCTGTTCGATGGATTCCAGCGAAATTGGCGCGACACCGGTTCTGCCGCCCGGCTGCCCTTCACCGAGGCCGAAGGCACTGTTGAAGTAAGACCCGTCCACCGTAATGTTGTTCTGGCGGTCATCCTGGCCCGCATATGAATTGCCGCGGGCCTGAGGCGTCAGGCGGGTGAGATCGTTGATGCGCCCGGAGATCGTCGGAAGCAGCGCGAGATCGTCACGGCTGATTGCCGTCGCCGCGCCGGTTCGTTGGGAGCTGAACACCGGATCGGCAACACCGACGACTTCGACGGTTTCAGCAACCGCAGCCACCTTCAGCGCGAAATCGACGTCTTGCGTGACGCCCAGCGACAGGGCGATGTTGTCCTTGCTTTCGTCCGTGAAGCCTGCCAGCGACGCGGTCACTTTGTACGGACCACCCACGCGCATGCCGGGAATGAAGAACCGCCCGTCCGCCTGACTCACACCTTCGTACGAAGTGCCCGAAGGTACGTGGACGGCGACCACGGTTGCGCCGGGGACGACGCCGCCCTGCGCATCACGCACGACGCCCGTGATGGACGCGGTAGTGACACCCTGAGCCGCGGTGTCTGGAATGGACCACACAAACAGGCCGCACACGAGAACGAGTGCTGCCGAAAGGACCTTCATCGGTTTCTCCTGTAGCGATGACGAATTAAGGGCTGTCGCCGTATGCGCGACGGGCGTTGCGGTTCGAGCCAGCTCTGCGGGAAAAAATTGTATATGAAAAAGGCCGTCTCTCAAGGAGGGACGGCCTCATTTCACACCGAAGTTACGAGGTCGCTTTGGAGCTCAGCTTTTCGCGCCGCCGCGGCCCGGCGCCGCTGCAGGCTGCGCCTGCTTCTGTTTCTGGAGTTCCTGTGCCTTGTCGCGGAGCTGGTCGGCCTGCTTCAGGAGCGCCTGCTGCTTGGCGGGATCTTTCTCCACCAGCGCCTGCGACCGGAGGAGGAGATTCTTGTAGGTCAGCGCCTCGAAGTAGTCAGGCTTGAGGGCAAGCGCCTTGTCGGCCTCTGAGAGACCCGCCTGGATGTATTTCATCTTGTCGGCGTCACGCAGCTTGAAGTTCTTGTAGGCCTCGTTCCAGTAGTAGGTGGCAATGACGTGATGCGCCTCGGGGTTGTTCGGCTCGTGCTGGGCGCGCTGGTTCAACGCGTCGATCACCTTGTCGAATTCACCCTGCCGGTCGTAGAACGCCGCCAGCGTCGTGTAGACCGTGGCGTCGTTCGGCTTCATCTCCTTGGCTTTCAGGAACTGCTCTTCAGCCTTTTCGTAATCGCCGTTCTGCTCGTAGATGTTCGCCAAATAGAAGTAATTCGCCGGATCTGACGGATCCATGGAGATCATCTGCTGGAGGATGGGTTCCTGCTGCGTCGGATCGTTCAGCTTGTCGGGCCCGTATGCCGCCACCAGATACTGCAGCGACAGTTTCTTCATTTTGGGGTCGGGATCGAGCTGCGCGTCCTTCTTGTAATAGTCGACCGCCTTGGTCATGAAGGCGTCATTGGCCGCGTCGCCCTTCTTCGCCGACCGATACATGTTGTCGTAGCTGTTGGCGAGGAAGAAGTACGCCGGTTCGAGATGGAACTGATGCAGCGTGTCCTCTTCGAGCGCGACCACCTCTTCGTATTTCGCCGAAGCGGCCTTGTAGTCGCTGGCCTGGTACATGCCGTTTGCGTCACGGAATGTGCGCTTCGCCTTCAAGCCGTTGTACTGATTGCAACCAGTGGCTGCCATGGCCAGTGCAGCGACTGCCGCCAACAGGATGGTCTGTGACACAAGCTTCCGCATCATTACCCCTTCCAACAAAGATTCCGTAAGCGCGCCAGTATAGTTAGGCGTTTTCGAGCGAGTCAAGCGGGTGAATGCGGTTTTCTTGACCCCCCTCAACCCCACTCCTATCATGACGTTAGACACCAGTTTCCATGATTCGCTTCGAGACCCTGCTCGAGAAAGTCCGCAGTTACAGCCCCGAGGCTGACCTCGAACTGCTGCGACGCGCGTACGTGTTCTCCGCGCTTGAACACAAGGGGCAGGTCCGCCATTCCGGCGAACCCTACCTGGTGCACCCGCTCGAAGTCGCCGATTTCCTCGCGGACATGAAATTGGACGTCGTGGCCGTGGCGGCCGGCCTTCTGCACGACGTGGTCGAAGACACGCTCGCCACTCCGGAGCGTATTGCCGAGTTGTTCGGTCCGGAGGTCGCCCACGTCGTCGAAGGCGTCACGAAGATCGGCGCCATTCCTTTCTCGTCGAGCGAGGAGCGTCAGGCGGAGAACTTCCGCAAGATGCTGCTCGCGATGGTGGACGACATTCGGGTGATTCTGGTCAAGCTCGCCGATCGTCTCCACAACATGCGGACGCTGCAGCATCTGCCGGAGGAGCGCCGACTGAAGGTGGCGCAGGAGACGCTCGACATCTACGCTCCAATCGCGAACCGGCTCGGCATGAGCAAGGTCAAGAACGAGCTGGAGGAGCTCTCCTTCAGGTATCTCGAGCCGAAAGCGTACGAGGGGCTGCGCGCGAAGGTCGACGCCAAGCGAAAGACAGCCGACGCCGTCATCAACGACCTTACGAAGACGATTCGCACGAAGCTCGAGGAAGCACAGATCCCTGTCACTCACCTGGATGGCCGGATCAAGCGCCTTTACAGCATTCATCTGAAATTGAAACGACAGAAGATTGACCTCGAGCGCGTGTACGACTTCGTCGCGCTTCGCATCATTACGCAGTCGATCAAGGACTGTTATGCCGCGCTCGGCATCATTCACCAGACGTGGTCGCCGGTGCCGGGGCGGATCAAAGACTTCATCGCGATGCCGCGACCGAACGGTTACCAGTCCCTTCACACCTCGGTGATCAGCGAGAACGGTTTCCCATTCGAGGTGCAGATCCGGACGGAGGAGATGCATCGCCGGGCCGAGGAGGGGATCGCGGCGCACTGGAAGTACAAGGAGGGACGTGTCGGGGACCACCGCGACGAACGTTACTTCCAGTGGATGCGCCAGCTCCTCGAAGTGCAGCAGGAGGTTCGCGACCCGCAGGAGTTCCTGCAGAACCTGAAGATCGATCTCTATCCGGAGGAGGTCTACATCTTCACGCCGAAAGGCGAAGTGCGTTCGCTCCCGCGCGGAGCGACCCCTGTGGACTTCGCGTACATGATTCACACCGACGTCGGCAACCAGTGCGTCGGCGCGCGGGTCAACGGCAGGATGGTGCCGCTGCGCACCCGTCTTCAGAACGGCGACATCGTCGCGATCACAACGCAGTCTGGACACAAGCCGAGCCGCGACTGGCTCACCTTTGTCGTCACCTCGCGTGCCCGGAGCAAAATCAAACACGTCCTGCAGGGCGAAGAGCGCAGCCGCAGCATCGAGCTCGGACGACGGCTGTTCGAAAAAGAGGCGCGCCGGTTCGACCTCAATCCGAAGACGGTGCTCGAGAGCGAGGAGCTCGCGAAATTTGCGACCGAGTACGGCGCGCAGAAGCCCGACGAACTGCTCGCGCACATCGGTTACGGCAAGCTGTCGGCGAGGACGGTCCTCCAGAAATCGGTGCCCGGCGGTCAGCTCAAAGAACGTCCTGCCGATTCAGCCGTCGTCTCGGTCGTCAAACGTGTGCTGCGCCCCGGAGCCGCCAGCGACAAGATCAAAGTACGAGGGACCGACGACATCATGGTGTTCCGCGCGAAATGCTGTAATCCAATTCGCGGCGAGAAGATTGTCGGTTACATCACGCGTGGCAAGGGTGTCTCCGTGCACGCCGCGACGTGCCCGAACGTCTTGAACCTGATGTTCGATCCCGAGCGACGGATCGAGGTCGAGTGGGACACGACCACGTCCGACCAGGCGCCGTATACGGTCCGCCTGACGATGCAGGTGGAAGATCGCAAAGGCATGCTGGCCGAGATCAGTGCCAAAGTCTCGGACATCAACACAAACATCACCAACATGGAAGCCCGCACTGGCGACGATCAACAGGCGCGCATCGACATGACCGTCGAGATCAGTGATGTGAAACACCTCGAGCGTGTCATCAAGTCGATCAAGGGCGTTCAGGGAGTCTTGGGCGTCGAGCGGACTGCGAGAGCCTGAGCGGCGGATTCTCCAAACGGCGCGGACCTTCTGGATCGGCGCGGACCTAAGGTCCGCGGCCTAATCAATGACCGCGATGACGTCGATTTCGACGCGCGCGTCGCGCGGGAGGCGTGCCACCTGCACGGTTGAACGCGCCGGCGGCGGATCGACAACGTAACGGGCGTAAACCTCGTTCATCTTCGCGAACTCAGCCATGTCGGCGAGAAAGACCGTGGTCCGCACGACGTGCGCGAAGTCGGTGCCCGCGGCGTTCAGGAGCGCACCAATGTTCCGCATCACCTGATCGGTCTGCGCGGAAATGTCGCCGTCGACGAGCGCGCCGCTCGACGAATCGAACCCAACCTGGCCGGAAAGAAAAAGTAGATTCCCCGCGCGGATCGCGGGGCTGTAGGGACCGATCGGTTTCGCCGCGTTCGACGCCGAAACCGCCTGCCGCACTGTCAGGCCGCCTTGGTGACTTTGCCCGAACGCAGGCAGCGGGTGCACACCCGGATGCGTCGCGTTGCGCCATTGATGAGCGCCTTGACCGACTGCAGGTTCGGCTCGAACCGCCGGGGTCCCACGTTATGAGCGTGGGAAATGGTCCGGCCAACGACAGGCCCCTTCCCGCAGATTTCACATCGCTTTGCCATGATTGCCTCTGGAAACCTCGTACAGCGGCGCCCGATCGCATCGAACGCAAACTCCAAATTGTAGTGGATGGTCAGGGAATGATCAACGAACGCGCTGGCTCCGCCGGTGGTTGTGCCCCCGTTCGGTTGCGCTGAAGCAGACGCGCCATCAACGCCAGATACGACGCGTCGCCCGGCTCGATCTTTCGTGTCTCGCGAGCGCCCTTTTCGATGGCGCGCAGCACAATGGCTACCTCACGGTCGTAGACCCTGACGCCCTGTTTCTCCATGTCGGCGATCACCGCCTTCATTTCCGACGCGAGCCGCTGCGCCGGTAGTGACTGCGCGGCGTGTTCATAAATGACGCCGCGCGCCGCGGTCTCGAGCGTGGCCGCAACGGCGGCCGCCGCCTCCGCCACGTCGTCGTCAAGCAACCGCGAGAAGCCTTCAGGTGTGTGCCGTGCAATCAACGATTGAAGGAGAAAGAAAAGCTGATGCTGCCGTTCGGTCAAACCTTGAAGGGTCGGTAGCAGGATCTCGACGTCGTGTTCCTGCTGCCGTTTCACGACGGCCGCTGGATGCTCGCGCGCTGACGTCAAATACGTGCAGTCGTCGGGGCACTGAATTTCTGTGAGTCGCTTCGTGCCGCAGCACACCGGGCAGATGGTCTGATGCAAAGCAGGACACGCGCGGCGTGGCTTACGTGTGTGGCAGATGGGACAGGACATCTCGTCAATTTCGAATTATAATTTCGCTCGATTTCTCCCATAAATTCTAAGGGAACACCCCTTGCACCGGGGCCGGTGCGAGTGCGGCACCGGTGTAGGGAGGAACATGGCCGACGCGCTTGTTCGACAAGAAACGCCGGTGGAATACTTCAAAGAACTCGTCGAAACGGCGATGGAACATCAGCACGTCGCCGTGCGCGATCTCACCTCGTTCTATCTTGTAAACCTGCTTACCGGTTTTGTGCATTTCGATCGATCGTCTCCGGCTGTTGGCGACGAGCCACTGGGCATCCGCCTCGCGCGTGCGCTGCAGGCAGGTGGCACGGCTCAACGCAACGGCCTTCGTGAAGTCGGCGACCTGTCGCTCTTCATCTCCGGGTTTTTTTCCGACAGCCTCACTCGCAGCCTCGTCGACGTCGACTATTACATTCAGCTCGGCGAGTGCGCCTACGGTTCGCTCGCCCGCCGTGGCGACGTGGCGCTCGGTGATGTGTTCGACGAACTTGCCGGCAAGTTCTCGGCGTTCGTAGATGTCCTGGGCGAGGTCAGTGAGCGCAGCGCGCTTTCGTCGAACTCCGACGTCCTGAGACTGTATGAGAAATGGGTGCGGACGCGCAGCCGCCGCAGCGGAGACCTGCTCGTAGAGCGCGGAATTGTTCCGAATTGCTCCGTAAGCAGTCGATTGATTCAATAAGCCTTCACGATCAGCGCGCATATCGCACAAATCTGCGCAGATTGTCGATTTAGCGACAATCGGGGGCCCGTCTGTCGGCGCTTCGATTTCCCGCCGAAACTCGGTCTTTCAGGCGATTCGTCGGCGAGGGCAGCTCGGCGGTGAGTCATTTCTGCAACATCGACCGGCGTTTCGGGCGTCCGTGAGAGTGGACACGGCCCTGAACACCACTGCGGCGTCTAAAGCCCAGACGGTTTCGATCATGCAGATCCGCCGTCGGGCAGGGTGGCCTAATTCGTTGATAGCCAGCCTGTTGTCACAACTGGTTGGCAGTGCTAACGGGCTGTGGACGTCGGCAGAAATGGACCTGGAACCATTCAGCCGAAAACACAGTCTAACGGGGCATCGCAATTGCATTAGCGCAGCGCCAACGTGATCACCCGCGCGGTGGGTGATGTGGAAGGAGCGTTAGGGATCATGGCGACGACGACAAAGAGCACGAAGGTGGCGAGCAAGACCAGCCGCTATAACGAACTGAGGACCATGCTCGAGGAGCGCCGCCGCGAGTTGTTGAGCGAAGTCCAGGGCAAAATTCGCGACGTACGCGCCGAGAGTGGCAAGGAGCGCGATGTTCTCGACCAGGGTGAAAGCTCTGAAGTGGACATCCAGGAAGACATCGAGTTCGCGCTCATTCAGATGAAATCGGAGACGCTCAATAAGATCAACGAAGCGCTCCGTCGGCTTGAGGAAGGCACTTACGGCAATTGTTTCGAGTGCGGCGACGAAATCGCCCACGCACGCCTGCGGGCGCTGCCGTTTGCCGTCCGTTGCAAGGATTGCGAAGAGGCGCGTGAGACCGCCGAGCAGCGCGAGCGGATGGCTGCGCGCAAAAGCGGCTCGGCTGCGCTATTCTTCGACATGTCTAACTAACCGGTTCCAACCGATGGCCGCGCCGCGTCTCTGCGGCGCGGCCCGGCCCTCGCCATGAGTGACCGCGACGAACCTCTCGAGGTGGAAGAGCTCTCAACCGATCGGCCGCTCAATCTTCCCGACGAGCTCCCGATTCTCCCTCTTCGCGACACCGTTCTGTTCCCGAACTCGTTCATGCCGCTCGCGGTCGCGCGCGAGAGCTCGGTTCGCCTGATCGACGAGGCGATCTCGGGCGGCAAGCTGATTGGTGTCTTCACCCAGCGCGATGCCACAGTCGAGGAGCCGCAACAGGCCGATTTGTACTCGCTGGGAACTGCGAGCCACATTCACAAGATGTTCAAGCTCCCGGACGGGAGCCTCCGCCTCATCGTGCAGGGGCTCGCGCGTCTGAAGCTCGAAGAAGTGACGGCCGCCCGCCCGTATCTCCGCGCCAAGGTCAGCCTGGCGCCCGAAATCACGGCCGACGTCCACCATCTCGAGATCGATGCGCTGCTGCGGAACATTCGCGCGAATTTTCAGCAGGTCGTGTCGCTCTCGCCGCTACTCTCCGACGACCTGCAGACGCTCTCGGCCAACATCACCGATCCGGGACGGCTCGCCGATTTCATCGCGTCGAGCTTGACGACTATCAGCACGCAGGTGAAGCAGGAGGTCCTCGAGACACGCGATGTCCGTGCCCGACTCGACACGCTGAACAGGGTCCTCATCAAGGAGCTCGAGGTGCTCGAGCTTGGGTCAAAGATTCAGTCCCAAGTGCAGTCGGAGGTCGGAAAGAACCAGCGCGAGTACTTCCTCCGCGAGCAGATGAAGGCCATTCAGAAGGAGCTCGGTGAAGGCGACGATCAGACGCGTGAAATCGAGGAGCTGCGCGAAAAGATTGAAGCCGCCGGAATGCCCGAAGGGGTAAAGAAGGAAGCGCTGCGCGAGCTCGATCGCCTTGCGAAGATGCCCGCGGCGGCCGCCGAGTTCACGGTCTCCCGCACGTACCTGGACTGGCTCGTCGCGTTGCCATGGCAGAAGCGCACTGACGAAGTGATCGACCTGCCGCGCACCAAGCAGACGCTCGACGCGGATCATTCCGGGCTGGAGAAAGCCAAAGATCGCATCCTCGAATACCTCGCGGTCCGCAAGCTGAACCCCGAGGTCAAGGGGCCGATTCTCTGCTTCGTGGGACCGCCTGGAGTCGGGAAGACATCGCTGGCGCGATCGATTGCGCAATCGCTCGGGCGGAAGTTCGTCCGCGTGTCGCTCGGAGGGATGCGCGACGAGGCGGAAATCCGCGGACATCGGCGTACCTACATCGGCGCGCTGCCCGGGCAGGTGATACAGGGCCTTCGCCGCGCCGAGTCAAAGAATCCGGTCTTCATCCTCGACGAAATCGACAAGCTCGGGAACGACTTCCGCGGTGATCCGGCCTCGGCGTTGCTCGAGGTGCTCGATCCTGAGCAGAACGTCTCGTTCCGCGACCACTATCTCGACGTCCCGTTCGACTTGTCGGAGGTGCTCTTCATCACGACCGCGAACATCCTCGACCCGATTCCCCCCGCCCTGCGCGATCGGATGGAGCTGCTCGAGATTCCGGGCTACACCGAAGAAGAGAAGCTCGCGATTGCGCGCGATCATTTGGTGCAGAAGCAGATCACCAACCACGGCCTCACCTCGGAGCAGGTCACGATCACCGACGATGCGATCAGACTCGTCGTCAGGGGATACACGCGCGAGGCGGGTGTCAGGAATCTGGAACGAGAAATCGGCGCGCTGTGCCGCAAGGCCGCGCGGCGGCGCGCTGAAGGCAACGAGACCCCTCTCCACATCACATCGGAAGTGGTTGTCGAGCTCCTGGGTGCGCCCCACTTTCTCGACGAAGAGATGGAAGAGCGGACGAAGGAGCCAGGCGTCGCCATTGGACTCGCCTGGACGCCGGCAGGTGGCGATGTGCTGTTCATCGAGGCGTCGCGCATGGCGGGTCCAGGCACGTTGACGCTCACGGGACAGCTGGGCGAGGTGATGAAGGAGTCGGCACGCGCGGCGCTATCGTGGTTCCGTGCGCACGCCGCCACCTACGGCGCCGATCCCGATTTTTTCAAGAGTTCTGAAATACACCTGCACGTGCCGTCCGGCGCGATTCCGAAGGACGGTCCGTCGGCCGGCGTCACGATGGTGACGGCGCTGGCGTCGGAATTGACGCGGCGTCCGGTTCGCGGCGACATCGCGATGACGGGTGAGATCACGCTGTCTGGACGCGTGCTGCCGGTTGGTGGCATCAAGGAGAAGGTCCTTGCGGCGCGCCGCGTCGGCATCCGCGAGGTGATCCTGCCGCGGCAGAACGAGAAGAACATCAACGAGGATCTCACCGAGGAGCTTCGACGCGAGCTCACGGTGCACTACGTGCAGAGCGTCGACGAAGTGCTGCTGCTCGCGCTGCTGCCTCCTACCGCTGCTGTCACCGCCGGCGATCAGAAAACCGAGCGGCGCGCACAGCCCCGCCTGCAGTAGCGCGGATCGTCCGCCTTCGCCGAAGGCGTCGGCGGACCACCGCATCCTTGGCGGAGGTGGTCAGAATCGCCCAAGAAGGGCCACACCAGCCACGGTCTTCATATCGATGATGTCGCCCGACCGAATCATCGAGCGGATCTGCTCCAGGCTGAACGCCTGCTGCTGGATATCCTCGTCTTCATCCTGTTGGACCGCTTCGTCGCCGGGACCCGCTTCGCGGAGCCCAGTGGCCTTGTAGAAGATCATCTCCTCGTCGCAGTAGCCGGGTGTCGGAAAGTACGAGCCGAGTTCCTCGAGACCTGTCGGCAGCAATCCGATCTCCTCGTGGCATTCACGGGCGGCGGCTTTCTTCGGCTCTTCGTTCGGCTTCAGCGTTCCCGCGGGCAGTTCCCACGCGGATCGTCCAATCGCATGGCGGTACTGGCGCACGAGGATCACCTCGCCGCTGGCCGTCAGCGGGATGAGGACGACCGAACCCGGATGCCGCACGATCTCTACATCCATCCTGCCGCCCTTCGCTGTCGTGATTGATTCGACGACAACCGAGAAGACGCGTCCCTCGAAGACCCTTCTGATCTGATGCGGCACGGCAGGCTTGTCCATGTCAGTCCTCTTCGCGATCCTGCCAGCCTGGAAGCGCGTCGAGCACGTCCTGGAGATCTGCCGGCAGCGCCGCGGTGAATTCCATGCGTCGGCCATCGCGCGGGTGTTTGAAGACGAGCCGCTCGGCATGGAGGAACGGCCGCTGGAGACGGGTGACGGCGCGGATGTCACCGGGAACCCGCCGGTGGACGCCGCCGTACAGCGCATCGCCGACGATCGGGTGGCCGATCGCGCTGAGATGCACGCGTATCTGGTGTGTGCGCCCAGTGTGAATGGCAACCTGGCACAACGTCAGTGCCGGCAGGTGAAACGCCTTCGTGATTCGCGTGACCGCCTCACGCGCCCGCCGGGATCGTGCGGACATCTTCTGTCGGTTCACCGGATCCCGGCCGATCGCTGCGTCAATGCGCCGGCCGGCCTGGACGACGCCCCAGACAAGCGCGATGTATTCCTTCTCCACTTCGCGATCGTGAAACTGGCGCGAGAGCTCCTGATGCGCGGCGTCGTTTTTGGCCACGACCATGACGCCGGATGTGCCGCGATCGAGCCGATGGACGATACCGGGGCGCAGCTCGCCTCCGATTCCGCTCAAATCCGAGATGTGGTGGAGCAGGGCGTTCACGAGCGTGCCCGAGGCATGCCCTGCGCCAGGGTGCACGACCATGCCGGGAGGCTTGTTGACCACGACGACGTCGGCATCCTGATAGAGGATTTCCAGAGGAGCCTCTTCAGGCTGAACCGACGTCGGCACCGGCTCAGGCAGGTCTACGACGACGCGATCGCCAGCATGCACGGCAAGATTTGGCCGCACCTCGCGTGCGCCAACCCGTACTCGCCCGTCCGCAATGAGCTTCTGGATCTGCGATCTGGAGTGCTCCGCCAGAACCGAGACGAGGAACCGATCGAGACGCTGCCCTGCCGATTCAGCGTTCACCGCGCACTCGAACACGCGCGTGCCTTCCTTCGTGTTCTTCGTAGCCTTCGTGACCTTCGTATCTACGCGGCCACCTTGCGCCGGCGCGGCATCCGTTGCGGCGTCTCCGGCGTGGAGCGGCGCAGCCAGATCAGCATCGCGATCGCGAGCGGTAGCAGCAGCAGCGAGATGAACTGAGACGTCGAGACGCCGAAGATGACGCCGCGGGGATCGCCACGATAGAACTCGATGATGTACCGCGATACCGCGTACAGAATCATGTAAAGCCAGAACGTCCGTCCCGGGAACGGCCGACCGCGGCGCTCCGTGGCGAGCAAGACGATCAGAATCAGGAGTTCGGTGCCCGATTCGTACAGTTGCGTCGGATGGAGCGGGATCCCGAGCGGCGTGCCGACGTTCGCGGCGGCTGCCGGGTTCGTGAAGACGACGGCCCACGGCACACTCGTCGGCTTGCCGTAGCAACAGCCTGCTGCGAAACAGCCGAGCCGCCCGGTTACGTGCCCGAGCGCGATCGCCGGTGCGAAGGCATCACACGTGGTCCAGAACGGCATTTGGTGGCGATGGATGTACCAGAAGGCGACGCCGATTGCGGCGATCAACCCTCCGTAGAAGACACCAGCCGACCGGGCAAAAGAGAGGAGGTCGGTTGCCGATGCGCGGAACTGATTGAAGTCCGTGACGAGGAGCAGCAGTTTCGCGCCGACGAGCGCCGCGATGATGATGTAAATGCCGAGGTCGAGCACGCGGTTGGGGTCGAGTCCCCATTTGCGCGCCCGTGCCCTGGCGAACTGCAGGCCGAGCAGATACGAGGCGGCGAGCAGGACGCCATACGTATAGATCGTGATCGGTCCGATGCTAAACAACTCGGGAAACATGACGGCTTCCTGCCCCCAACAGGTCGAGAATCATCAAGGCAACGCCCACGGTGATCGACGCATCCGCCACATTGAACGCCCAGAAGTGCCAGCCTGACCAGTACAAATCGACGAAGTCCACGACGTAGCCTTCAGCGATGCGATCGATCAGATTTCCGGCAGCTCCTCCGAGAATCAACGCCAGTCCAATCCGTGCCAGCCATTGATTCGCAGGCAGCGTAGCCGCGTACATCGCGAGCGCCACGAGTGCGCCGATAGCGATGCACGCGAGAATGATCGTCTTGAACGGAAAGTCCGTGGCATTCATGAATCCGAATGCGGTCCCGGTGTTATGGACGCGCGTCAGGTCGAAGAAGCCGGGAATGACCGTGATGCTTTCGTTGAGCGCGATCTCGCGGCGGACGATCGCCTTCACGATCTGATCGAGCACGACGACGGCCAGCGCGATCCAGAGATCGACTTGCCTGGAGTATCGAGCCACGCGTTAGGAATTCACCGGCTCGGCGAGCGCGTCGACACAGCGGTCGCAGATGCCTGACCAATCGGGCTCTGTGCGAACTGACGGCACGAAGCGCCAGCAGCGTTCGCATTTGACGCCACGCGCTTTGCCGACACTGACCTGGACCTGATCGGCACCCGTCGTCTCCCCGACGTTGAGCGTCAGGTCCGAGACGATGAAAAGCGTTGGCAACTGATCGCGGTATTGCTCGAGGAGACCGGCAATAGGACCAGTGGCCGTCAACGTGACGCTGGCGCTGAGCGAGTTGCCGATGACCTTGTTCTTGCGTTGTTCCTCGAGCGCCGCGTTCACCACATCGCGGACTTCCATCAGCCGATCCCAGACAGCCACGACGTCAGGTGCGAGCAGGTGGTCCACTCCTGGAAATGCCGCGAGGTGCACCGACTCCGACCGCTGACCGGGCAAATGCCTCCACAGGTCGTCGGCGGTCACCGGAAGGATCGGCGCGATGAGTCGTGCGAGCCCATCGCAGATGACGAACATCGCAGTCTGCGTCGAACGCCGCTGCGCCGAGCGCGCGGCAAAGGTGTACATCCGATCCTTCGTGACGTCGACGTAGAACGCACTCAGATCGACCGTCGCCAGCGTATTAAGCGTCTGAAAAACGGTCGGGAAGTCGTACGCGCTAAAGGCCCGCAGCATCCGCTGCGCGGCATCTGCGTACTTGGCGAGAGCATACCGGTCGACCGCTTCGAGCCGGTCCACTGGCACCGCGTCGACGGCCGGATCGAAGTCATACAGATTCGCCACCAGGATGCGGGACGTATTCCGTAGCTTCCGGTATGCCTCGACGACCCGCGTCAGAATCTCGCGGCTGACGCGCAGCTCTTCGCTGTAGTCGCTCATCGAGACCCAGAGGCGGAGAATTTCGGCGCCGCTTTCCTTGATGACCTCCTGCGGTGTCACCGTGTTGCCAAGCGACTTCGACATCTTGCGGCCTTCGAGGTCGATCAAGAAGCCGTGCGTCAGCACCTCGCGGAATGGCGGACGTCCGCGCGTCGCGAGCGCCACGAGCAGCGAGCTCTGGAACCACCCGCGATGCTGGTCGCTGCCTTCCAGGTACATGTCCGAGGGCCATGTCAGGTCGGCATATCGCGGCAGCACCGCTTCGTGGCTCGAACCGGAGTCGAACCAGACATCGAGAATGTCGGCTTCCCGGTCGAATGCGGTACCACCGCACGATGCGCACACAAGACCGGCCGGCACGAACTCCTCCAGCGGCCGCTCGTACCAGGCGTCGGCTCCATGTTCATCGAACACCGACGCGGCGCGGTCCACCAGCGCCGGCGTCAGGATCGCATCGCCACACTTCGTGCAGGAGAGTGCGGGAATCGGCACGCCCCAGGCACGTTGCCGGGAGATACACCAGTCGGGCCGATTCGCGACCATATTGAAAATGCGATCGCGACCCCACGCGGGAATCCATGTCACCTGGTGATCGATGGCGTGCAGCGCTGCGTCACGCAGCGTCCGTTTCGTACCGTCCTCGCAGGCAATAACCGGATCGCCGTCCATTCGGACAAACCACTGTGATGTCGCGAGGAAGATGACCGGATTGTGGCAGCGCCAGCAGTGCGGATACTGATGCGAGAACACCTCGCGGTGCCAGAGCCGCCCGCGTTGCTTGAGCGCCTGTTCGACGTGAGGGTTTGCGTCGAACACGCGCTGGCCTCCGAACAGTTCCACGCTCTCGTGAAAATGCCCCCCTGGACCAACCGGCGCATAGATCTCGAGCCCATACTTGACGCCGGTCAGGAAGTCGTCGCTACCGTGGCCCGGCGCCGTATGTACAGCCCCGGTCCCAGCGTCGAGCGTCACATACTCGCCGAGCACGCCCACCGAGTCGCGCTCATACAGCGGGTGCCGGAAATTGATCCCCTCGAGCTGTGCGCCCTTCAATCTCGCGATCGGCTGACCGAACGGACGTCCGACGATCGTGCCTACCGACTCCGCGAGCTGCTCGGCGACGATGACCGCACGGCCTTCCACGTCGTAGGCGCCGTAGTCGTATTCCGGGTGGAACGCGATCGCCAGGTTCGACGGGATCGTCCATGGGGTCGTCGTCCAGATCAGGACGGAGACATCACGTCCTGCGAGTGAAGGTGCGCGCGCCGCGAGGTCCGCGGCACTGGAAGCCGCGAGCGGAAATTCCACGTAGATCGACGGCGACGAATGATCCTCGTACTCGACCTCCGCCTCCGCGAGCGCCGTTCGGCAATGGATGCACCAGTGGACCGGCTTCTTTCCCTTGTAGACGAGCCCTTGTTCGACAAAGCGTCCCAGCGCACGAACGATGTCGGCCTGGTAGCGCGGTTCCATCGTGACGTATGGATGCTCCCATTCGCCGAAGACGATCAGACGCCGGAATTCTTCCGTCATCAGCGTGACGAAACGCTGCGCATACGCGGCGCACGCGCGGCGGAAATCGGCGCGTGACATCTCGCGCTTTTTCGGTCCGAGCTCGCGATCGACCTTCAGTTCAATCGGCAATCCATGACAGTCGTAGCCCGGCACGTACGGGGAGTCGAAGCCGGCCATCGTCTTCGACTTGACGACGATGTCTTTGAGGATCTTGTTCAGCGCGTGACCGAGATGGATATGGCCGTTGGCGTACGGCGGCCCGTCGTGCAGCACGAACTTCGGCGCGCCCTTCCGCTTCTCGCGAATGCGGCCGTAGAGGTTCATCGCGTCCCAGCGCGCAATCGCTTCCGGCTCGACCGTCTGCAGATTGGCTTTCATCGGAAAACCTGTGCGAGGCAGGTTCACCGTGTCTTTCCACTCGGGCATGCGATCAAATTGTATCCCGATGCGGCGACCTATAATGCGGGCGTGGGTGCGCGAAGCGAAGGATCAGATGGACGCGTGTACGACGAGGTGCTCGACAACGGACTGCGTGTGCTCGTCCAGGAAGTGCGGACCGCGCCGCTCGCGTCGGTGTGGTGCTGGTATCGCGTCGGCTCGAAGAACGAAAGCCCGGGACTGACCGGCGTCTCGCACTGGGTCGAGCACATGAACTTCAAAGGCACGACCAACATTCCACGCGACAAGGTGAAAGGCATCATCGAACAGTTCGGCGGCTACTGGAACGGCTATACATGGATTGATCAAACGACGTACACGGAAACCGCGTCGCGCGATGTGCTCGATCGGATGCTCTTCATCGAAGCAGAGCGGATGGCGAATTGCCTGTACGAGCCCGCTGACTGTGAGTCCGAACGAACCGTGATCATCTCGGAGTTGCAAGGCGGAGAGAACGATCCGGATCAGCTCCTCGATCAGGAGTTGACCGCCACCGCGTTTCGCGCGCATCCGTACGGACACCCGACCATCGGCTGGCTGAGCGACCTGCAGACGATGACGCGCGACGATCTCTATGGCTATTACCGTCGCTATTACGTACCGAACAATGCGACGCTCGTCATCGTCGGCGATGTGGACCGTGACGACGTGCTGCGGCGCGTGGGTCGCCATTTCGGCGCCATTCAGCCTCGTGACATCGCCAAGGTTCCGCCTACACGAGAGCCCGAACAGCTCGGCGAACGCCGCGTGACGGTGTCACGTCAGGGAACGACGGCGTACCTGAAGATCGGGTATCACGCCCCGTCGGTTCTCGACCCCGACTTCTTTCCGCTACTCGTTCTCGACGGCGTGCTGACTGGCGCCAAAGGCGTGAATCTGTGGGCGAGTTTCCGGACGCCTGCTCCGCAACGAAGCGCGCGACTGTACCGCGCGCTAGTGGATGGCGGGTTCGCCTCCGCCGTCAACGGCGGGCTGGTGCCGACGCACGAGCCCTTTCTTTATACGATTTCGGTGACCGCGACCGAGGGCACGTCTCTCAGCGTCGTCGAGCAGACCACGCTCGCGCAGCTTGATGCCGTTCGGCGGCATGGCATCACCGAGCAGGAGCTGCAAAAGGCGAAGAATCAGCTCCGTGCCCGCCTCGTGTTCGAAGGCGACTGCATCTCAAACATTGCGCACCAGCTCGGTTATTTCGAAACGATTGCCAGCTGGCGTCTGGTGCCCGAGCTCGCCGCGCGCGTCGACGGTGTGACCTTGCAGCAGGTTGGCGAGGCGGCGGCGACACGATTGAAGAGCACGAACCGGACGATCGGCTGGTTCGATCCGCAGCCTCCGACGGACGAAGAGGCACCGGCTGTGGGCGAAGGCGCGGGCGCCGGCCCGGCGTCCGGTCGCACGCGATGACCACTCTGCAACAACGGGGCCTTGCACCCGTTCGATCCGTTCTCGACAACGGCGTTCGCGTCATTGCGAAGCATTCCGGCGCGACGCCTGCCGTGACGGTCCATGCCTCCTTCGGAGCTGGAACCGTATTCGATCCGCCGCACGAGCCCGGCGTCGCGCACTTCGTCTCGCGCACGATCGACCGCGGCACCGCGTCGCACACAGCGGAGGAGATCGCGGAGCGGCTCGATTACCGTGGCGTCGCGCTGGCGATTACGGTGAATCGCCACGCGTTATCGCTCGTCTGTACCTGCCTGGTGGAAGACCTGGATCAAATCCTTGACACCTTCGCCGACATCGTTATGCATCCGGCGTTTTCGGATCGCGAAGTGGAAACGCGCCGCGGCGAGATTGTCACGATGATTCGCCAGGACGAAGACAACCCCGCGGCGATGGCCGCGGAGGGACTGCTCTCGCTGTTGTATGGGGCGGTGCATCCGTACGGCCGCCGTCCACGCGGAACCGTAGAGACCGTCGAACGGATCAGCCGCTCGTCGCTGCAAGCATTCCACGCAGCGCGGTTTACTCCCGATTCGTTATCGCTCGTCATGGTTGGCGACCTCGATGCGCAACGAGCTATCGAATCCGCCAGTCGAGTGTTCGCGGGGTGGAAGACGGCGGCAGCTCCGGCGACGAAGTTTCCGCCGATCGAGCCTGCGCGTGAGCGTCGGGTTCGCGTCATCCCGATGATGAACAAGGCGCAGGCCGACATCGCCTGCGGATTCACGACTATCACTCGATCCGATCCGGCGTTCTACGCGTACTGGTTGATGAACAACATCTTCGGCGAGTACTCGATTGGCGGTCGGCTCGGCGACAGCATCCGCGAGCGTCAGGGCATGGCGTATTACGTATTCAGCGCGCTCGATGCCAACGTCATTCCTGGTCCGCTTCTCGTTCGTGCCGGCGTCAACCCTGCAAACGTGGATCGCGCACTGGCCTCCATTGACGAGGAGATCGCACGAATGGCTGCCGAGGGTCCGACGGATCGCGAACTCGCCGAGTCGCGGCAGTTTCTGATTGGTTCCCTGCCTCGCCGCCTGGAAACGAACGTCGGCATCGCGAACTTCCTGCAGATGGTTGAATACTTCGACCTCGGAATGGACTACGACGTCAGAGTTCCCGAGCTGCTGGGACGCGTGACTCGAGATGAAGTGCATGCCGCGGCGCGAGCGGTGCTCGATCCATCCCGAGCTGCGGTTGTTGTTGCGGGACCCTACACCGGAACACCTTAACCAGGGGGCCACAGCATCGGCCGCCCCGCCAGCAGATGCAGGTGTATGTGGAAGACCGATTGGCCTGCTTCCTTGTTGCAGTTGAACACCGTCCGGTATCCGCGTTCCGCGTACCCGTGCTCTTTGGCGAGTGCCGCGGCCGCGCGAAACATCGATCCCACGAGCGCGTCATTGGCCGGTGTCAAGTCGTTAATCGTCGCAATGTGCTGACGCGGCATGATGAGGACATGCAACGGCGCCTGCGGATTGATGTCCTTGATGACGACGAGATCGTTGTCCTGATGGACGATGGTGCCCTTGATCTCGCCCGCGATGATCTTGCAGAAGAGGCAGTCGGTCATGATTTCCGAATGATAGCCGTGCGTGCGATTCCCTGAAGGTCGTCGCGTATGCGATCGAGCCGCAATGCGGGACGCGCGTCGACGAGTCGCCGCACATCGTCTTCCTGGCCGTAACCGAACTCCATCACGAACCAGCCGCCTGACGTCAGCTTCTCGACCGCGGCATCTAGGACGCCTGCGACATCGCGCAATCCGTCGGGGCCGCCGAAGATTGCGACGTCCGGCTCATGACGCACGTCGCGCGCGAGCGCCGGCTTGTCGCCGTCGCGCACATAGGGCGGGTTCGCCACAATCAGATCAAAGGCGCCGCCAACGTCGTCGAGGTAGGACGTGTTGACAAACGTGACGCGCGCCGCCACGCCATGTCGCTCCGCATTTTGTCTGGCGACGGCAAGCGCCTCGGCCGAGAGATCGGTGCCCGTGACGTCCGCGGAGGGTACCTCCGCGGCAAGGGTCACGGCGAGAATGCCACTGCCGGTACCAATATCGGCGATTCGCGGAGTCGAGAACGCGCGAAGCAGCACAAGGGCCTCTTCGATGATGAATTCCGTTTCCGGCCTCGGGACCAGCACCGCCGACGTGACGAGAAATGGTCGTCCCCAGAATTCACGCGACCCGACGATATAGGCGGTCGGCTCGCGGTGTTCGCGTCGCTCAACCCACTGGGAGAATTGCGGTTCAAGCGCGGACGGTGCCGGCTGACGCAGGTTCTGGAGGAGCGTCGCCCGATCCCACCCGAGGATCGTCCTCGCATAGAGGTCCACGTCCAGCGCGGCTTCGTCGGGCTGGATGCCCGCGGCGACGAGCCGCGCCCGCGCACGTGCCAGCACGTCGGCGAACATTCAGACCGTCGTGGCTTCTTTGAGTTTTTCCGCGTTGTAGAAGGTGGTGAGCTGATCGATCAGCTCGCCGGGATCACCCTCGAGCACGTCATGCAGCCTATGCGTGGTGAAGTTGATCCGGTGGTCGGTGATGCGGCTCTGCGGAAAGTTGTAGGTCCGGATCTTTTCCGACCGCTCGCCGGTGCCGACCTGTCCACGGCGCTCCTTCGCCAGCGCTTCCTGCTGCTTGTGCATTTCCATTTCGTAGAGACGCGCCCGCAGGACCTTCATCGCCTTCGCGCGGTTCTTGATCTGAGACTTTTCGTCCTGCTGTGACACTACCAGGCCCGTGGGGATATGCGTCAGTCGGACCGCCGAGTAGGTCGTGTTGACGCTCTGGCCACCCGGGCCGCTCGAGCAGAATGTATCGATGCGGAGATCCTTCTCGTTGATCTGGATATCCACTTCCTCGGCCTCGGGAAGGACCGCCACCGTTGCCGTCGAGGTGTGAATGCGGCCGCTCGCTTCGGTGGCCGGCACACGCTGCACGCGGTGGACACCGCTTTCGTACTTCAGCCGGCTGTAGACGCCACGGCCCTCGACTGAGGCAATCACTTCTTTCACGCCGCCGGTTCCACTTTCGTTGGACGACATCACTTCGATGCGCCAGCCCTGCCGCTCCGCGTAGCGGCTGTACATGCGGAACAGGTCGGCGGCAAAGAGCGCGGCCTCGTCGCCTCCCGTCCCGGCGCGGATTTCCAGGATGACGTTCTTTTCGTCGTTGGGATCCTTGGGGATCAACAGGATCCTGAGTTCCTGCAGCAGCGCGTCGCGCCGGCTTTCGAGTGTCTTCAGCTCTTCGCGGGCGAGCTCCCGCATCTCCGCGTCGTTGCCGTCGACGAGCTCCTGGGCGCCCTTGATACCCTCTTCGACGCCCTTGTACTCGCGAAACTTCTGCACGAGCGGCTCGAGCTCCGACAGCGTCTTCGCGGATCGCCGATATTCGGCCGCGTCCGCCTGCACCTCCGCCGTGCCGAGCTTCGTCATCAGCTCGTCGTACTTGTTCTCGACGTTGAGAAGTTTGTCGAACATCGCTCTCCTGAGCCGGCCCTACGGCTCAACCTCCCGAAACCGGCGGCATGAACGCGACCTCGTCGCCCTCATGCACCTCGGCGGTCATGCGAGCGTATTCCGCGTTGACCGCGACCGACATCGTCTTTTCGTACTCGCGCAGCGGAGGCCACTCGAGGACGAGGTCGTCCCAAACCTGCCGTGCCGTGGCATGCGGCGGCACTTCGCGAATCAGCTCGCCGGTGCCCGCCAGATCGCGCAGCCGCGCAAACAGGCGCACGGTTACGCGCATGCCGTGCGGTACGCCTTCTCGCGCGCCGCCTGGTCGTCTGGATCCGCCGTGGCGCCCTCCAGCCAGACATCGCCGCCGTTGAAATGCTCGCGCTTCCAGATCGGCACGATCTGTTTGACGCGCTCGATCGTGTATCGGCACGCGGCGAACGCATCGGCCCGGTGGGCAGATGCCGCCGCAATCACGACACTTGCCTCGCCAATCTCGAGGCGCCCGAGGCGGTGATGTACGGCAATGCGAGCGCCCGGCCACAGCTCGCGCGCTTCGTCGACGATCCGCTGCAGCGCGCGGATGGCGAGCGGCTCGTACGCCTCATACTCGAGGAACTGCACCTGCCGGCCCTGGTTGTGATCCCTCACCAGGCCGGCGAAGGTCACCACGGCACCGTCGCCATTGGCATCGACCAGCGCCGCAAGCGCGTTGGAATCGAGAGGCTCTGAGGTGACGGCAACCTGCGGCACCGGCATGTATGCAGTTTACAGCCGCCCGGCCTTATCAATATCGAGACGCCAGAAGTGGTTGATTGGTCCCGAGCCGGCGCCGAGCCGCGGCGCATGGCGGATTGCCCCGGCGACATACGCCTGCGCCAGAGGTACGGCGGCCTGCAGCGAGCGTCCGAGCGCGAGGTGCGCCGCGATAGCGGCTGAGAAGGCGCAGCCGGTCCCGTGCGTGTGCTGCCCCGCAATGCGCTCCGCGACGTACTCGGTGAATACCTCACCGTCGTAGACGAGATCGACGATGCGATCGGACATTTCCGCCGAGGTCCGTTCCCAGGCTTGTGGCGCGTGACCTCCGGTGATCACTACATGGACCGGCCCGAGTGCGAACAGGCGTCGGGCGGCTTCACGCAGATCCTCTTCGGTCCGGATGGACATGCCAGAGAGAACTTCGGCTTCCGGAATATTCGGAGTCACCGCGTGCGCGCGACCAAAGAGCTCCTTCTTGAGCGCCATCACCCCTTCATCGTCGAGCAGCGGGTCTCCACTCGACGAGACGATCACCGGGTCAATGACGAGATAAGGAAGTTCGAGATCCTGCGCCGCTGCCGCGACCGCTTCGACGATCGCGGCGTTGGCCAGCATGCCGGTTTTGGCGGCGTGCGGGACGAGATCCGCGACGACGGCTTCGAGCTGTGCTGTCACCAGGTCCGCCGGCATGGCTTCCGCGCGCGTGATGCCCATCGTGCTCTGCGCGGTGACGGCCGTGACGGCGCTGATGCCGTAAACTCCGTGTGCGGCGAACGTCTTCAGGTCGGCCTGAATACCGGCGCCCGCGCCCGAATCGCTGCCGGCGATGGTGAGCGCGATGCGCACGGCTATCGGCCGAGGACCATTAAGTACTGAAAGGGAAGGTTCTCGCGACGCAGCACACGCAGGCCTGCCGCGCGCGCGTCCGCTTCGACCGCGCTGCTGTCAACGCGAACGCCTTCGTTGGGCGCAGGTCCCGGTCCGCCCTGTCCCGGTTTGTAGTTCACCACGCCAATCCGCCCGTTGGGTTTTAGGGCCGCAGCGAGGTTTCGAAGAAACGTGACGCGGTCGTCGACCTCGACCTCGGGGTACATATCGACCATGAGAATCGCATCGAGCGCGCGAGCGGGCAGATTGGGATCGGTACCCGTCCCCTGACGTGTGTCGACGTTCTTCAGCCCTTCTCGACTGACGCGGCGGCGCGTTGCTTCGAGCATCTGGCGTTGAACGTCCTCCGCATACACGAGGCCATTGGGACCGACGCGCCGTGCAAGTCGGACCGTGAACCATCCAGAGCCGATTCCGATGTCCGCGACCTTTGAGCCTTCGGCAATTCCGAGCGTATCCATGATCTGCTCGGGCTTCTGCCAGTCGTCACGGTCGGGGCTCTCGAGTAAACCCAGATTCTCCGGAGGAAAGAGATGACCTGTCCGTTGTTCGGGGCGGTTTTGCTGGCGGGCCTGAAGCCCCGCATCTACGGTGCTCAATAACGCGACGATCGCAATTGCAGTTAACGCTCTCACTTCGCTCTTTCCTTCCCGGGCACGCCAGGCTCCGTCATCGCCTCCACCGACAGGATCTCATCGAGTCGCGCAGGTTCAATGAGACCGCGCTCGAGAACGATCTCCCGAATCGGTACGCCGGTAAGCACCGATGCTTTGGCAATCTCCGCGGTCTTCGCGTAACCGAGATATGGACTGAGCGCGGTGGCGACCGCTGTGCTCCGATCGAGCAGCTCGCGACACCTCGCGGCATCGGCCTGAATGCCTTCGACGCAGAGCATTTCGAGCGTGCTCATGGCGTTGGCCAGAATCGTTGAGGCGTGAAGGGCGTTCCACGCAATGACCGGCATCATCACGTTGAGCTCGAGCTGCCCTCCTGCACCTGCGGCGCAGACCGTCGTGTCGCACCCGTACACTTGATAGCAGACCTGATTGACCATCTCTGGGATCGAAGGATTAACCTTGCCCGGCATGATGGAGGATCCCGGTTGGACCGCCGGGAGCGCGATCTCTGCGAGACCCGCACGAGGGCCGCTGCTGAGCAGCCGCAGGTCGCTCGATACCTTTGAGAGCTCCACGGCCAGGCGCCGCATCGCGCCGGAGTACGCGATGACATCGCCCATGCTTTGCGTCACGCGGAAACGATTGGCAGCCGGCACAAGGTCCACCGCGAGCGCGCGCGACAGGTTCGACACCGCAAGCCGCGCGTAGTCATCGCCCGCATTCAGTCCGGTGCCGACGGCCGTGGCCCCAAGATTGAGCTCTTTCAGTTGTTCCGCCGCGTGCTCCACATCATCCACGCCCCGCTCGATGCATGCGGCATAGCCGCCGAACTCCTGACCGAGGGTCATTGGCACAGCATCCTGCAGGTGCGTCCGCCCTACCTTCAAGGCATGGGCGAACGCATCGGCCTTTTCACGAAGGGCGGAGGCCAATCCGCGTCCTGCGTCCACGAGCGGCCGCATCCTAATCAGCAGCGCGAGGCGTGTCGCCGTGGGAAACACGTCATTGGTGGACTGCCCCATGTTGACGTGATCGTTCGGATGCACGACCGAGTAGTCGCCTCGCCGTTCGCCGAGAATTTCCGCGGCACGGTTGGCGATCACCTCGTTCGTGTTCATGTTGTGCGATGTGCCGGCGCCGGCTTGATACACGTCCACGACGAATTGGTCGCGGAGGGCACCGCCGCGGATTTCATCGCAAGCCTGGACAATTGCCCGCGCCACGCGCGCATCGATCCGTTCGAGCGCGAGGTTCGCTTCCGCGGCGGCACGCTTGATGAGCACCGTCGCGACGATGAGGTCTGCGGGAGCGCGCAGGTCGCTGATGCGGAAGTTTTCTACGGCTCTGGCCGTCTGGATGCCGTAATAGGCGTCGGCGGGAACCTCGAACTCACCGAGAGGATCGCGCTCGGTTCGAAACTGCATGGGATCCGACGCTCAAATTATACTTGGCGGGTATGCTTCCTCAGTTTTTCGACAGTGTGGTGTCGCTGGTTGTGAAGACCTCCACCGATCTGCCTCCCGATGTCCGCGCGGCGATGAAAACGGCGATGGCGGAGGAGCCGGCGGCGACGCAATCGGGCCAGGCGCTCGCGATCATCGCCGAGAACATCGACCTCGCCGAGGAGTGTGAAGGCGCCATCTGCCAGGACACTGGCATGCCGACCTTCGAGGTGAAGACCCCGGTTGGCGCCAACCAGATCGAGATGCGGAAACAGATTCTCGACGCCGTGGCGGAGGCGACTCGCCGCGGCAAGCTGAGGTCCAATTCGGTTGACTCGATCACCGGCGAAAACTCTGGAACCAATCTGGGTCCCGGCACCCCCATTATTCACTTCGAGCAGTGGGCACGTGACGAGATCGAGGTGAAGCTGATTCTCAAGGGCGGCGGCTGCGAAAACATGAACGCGCAGTACTCGTTGCCCACAGAACTGCCCAACCTGGGGCGCGCCGATCGCACGCTCGAAGGTGTGCGCAAATGCATCCTGCACGCTGTCTGGAATGCGCAAGGCAAGGGCTGCGCGCCCGGGGCAGTCGGCGTCTGCGTCGGTGGCGATCGCACGTCAGGGTACGTCCATGCGAAAGAGCAGTTGTTCAGGACCCTCGACGACGTGAATCCGGATTCACGGCTGGCGGAACTCGAAGCGTCGATCATGGGCGAAGTGAACAAGCTGGGCATCGGCACGATGGGATTTGGCGGCCGCATCTCGCTGATCGGTTGCAAGGTCGGCGTGCAGAACCGGCTCCCCGCGAGCTTCTTCGTGTCCGTGGCGTACGACTGCTGGGCGTTTCGTCGGCTTGGCGTGGTGCTCGACGCGAAAACCGGCGCGATTTCGAAATGGCTGTATCGCGATCCCGCGAACCCGATCATCCATATGGCCGATCAGGCAGGGTTCCAGCGCACCGGCCGTGAGGTGGTGCTGCAGTCTCCACTCACTGAGCAGCAGGTTCGCTCGCTGAAAGTCGGCGACCTCGTTCTTGTCTCCGGCCGCGCGTATACCGGCCGCGACGCCGTGCACGCGTACTTGATGAAACACGATCCACCCGTCGATATGAATGGCGCCGTCCTCTACCACTGCGGACCGGTGGTCGTGAAGGAGGGAAACGGATGGACGGTGACGGCCGCGGGTCCGACGACCAGCATCCGCGAAGAGCCATATCAGGCCGACGTCATCAAGCGATACGGCGTTCGAGCGATCATCGGCAAAGGCGGAATGGGTGGCAAGACGCTGGCGGCGCTGAAAGAGGCCGGTGCCGTATACCTCAACGCTATCGGAGGCGCGGCTCAGTTCTATGCCCGAACCATTACCAGCGTCGATGGCGTCTCATTGACCGAGTTCGGCACGCCCGAAGCGATGTGGCACCTGACGATCAAGGATTTCCCAGCCATCGTGACCATGGACGCCCACGGCAACAGTTTGCATAAGGAAATTGAGCAGGAATCGGCGAAAGAGCTTGCCGCGATGGGTGTATAGCCGCCCAACGTGCAAAAATCAGCAGGTTTGGCCGGCTTGCTTGCCGGTTCCGAGACCCGACGCTTATAATTTTTTACGGGGTTTCTCCCCGGGAGAGTCGACAACATGGTGAATGTTTCCCCTACAGCAGCCTCGAAAATCAACGAGCTGCTCACGGAAGAGGGCAAGGTCGGCAGCGGGCTCCGCGTATTCGTTCAGGGTGGCGGCTGTTCCGGATTCCAGTACGGACTCATGATCGAGGAAAACGGCGGCGTTGGTGATCAGGTATTCGAATCCAACGGCGTCAAACTCTTCATCGATCCGGTCAGCATCAGCTACCTGAAGGGCGCCGAGGTGGACTTTGTCGACACCGTGACCGGCGGCGGGTTCACGATCAAGAATCCGAATGCCACATCCACCTGCGGATGCGGCAGCTCCTTTAGCGTCTAGCGGGCCGCGGACCTGAAAGGTCCGCGCCTTCGTATCGTGGCTGGCGGGGTACCGATGAACAGCACGCTTCCGGATCTCAGCCGGCTGAAGCCAGACGGCGGCAAACGCTCGAGCAAGCGCGAACAAATCGTCAACGTCTTCCTCCGCCAGGAGGGGCACCTCAGCGCTGACGATCTCGTCGATCTCATCCGGCGCGAAGACCGCCGAATCAGTCGCGCCACGGTGTACCGCACGCTGCAGTGGATGGTTGACGCCGGCATCGCCCGCAAGGTGGATTTCGGCGAAGGTCGATTCCGTTTCGAGCATTCGTATCGCCAGCCGCGCCACTTCCACCTGATCTGCAAGACCTGTCATCAGTCGTTCGAGTTTCTGAGCTCGGACATCGAAGCGTTAATCGAAGAGGTGGCGACGGCGCGCAGTTTCACGCCATCGCAGAGCGTCGTCCAGATTTACGGGACGTGCGAACAGTGCCGGACCGGCCGTCACGCCATGTCGGCGGCCGGTCACACGGACCTGCTGTTCGCACGCGACGCGCTCCGGATCGCGATTGCGACGGAGCGAAGCGGGCTCGAGTTCTACTCGAGAGCCGCTCGTATAGCGCGCGATGCGCGCGGTCGGAAGGTCTTCCAGGATCTCGCGGCGGAAGAAAAGGAGCACCTCGGCAAGCTCGAAGGACGGTATCGCGAGCTGCTGGCGCGCGACCCGGAGCTCGAGTCACGCCCGACGTTTCTGTTTTTCAAGGGTGCGGCAAACGGATTGTTCGCCGAAGGAGCGAACCGTCTCCTCCGCGGCGTCAACGATCAGCAGGCGTTGTTGATCGGCATCCGCTGCGAGCGGAATTCGCACCGGTTCTTCAAGAAGTACGGCGAACGCTTCGAAGACTCGGAAGGCAAGCAGATCTTTCTCGAATTTGCGGATGAGGAGCGCGCCCATCTCGATCTCCTGGTCCGTGAGTACCGCGCGCTCGTCAAGCGCCAGGGCCGCAGCCGCAAAGCCGCTCCCCGGCACAGTTCCTCGGCCTCACATCGCGCCTCCGCGCGGTGAGTTCGACGTCCCAAGCCTGTCATCCGAGTCGGACTCGGAACTATGATTGATCTCCATCTCCACACCGCTGCCTCGGACGGCCGCTGCACGCCGCACGAACTGGTGGAACGTGCGCTCCGCGCGGGCGTCACGGTCATGGCGGTGACCGACCACGACACGGTCGCGGCCGTATCCGACGTTCAATCGGCGGCGAAGGCGTGCGGCATCGAGGTCATTACCGGTATCGAAATCACGGCCATCGAGCGTGGGCGCGACATCCACCTGCTCGGGTACTTCATCGATCCAGGCGACAGCGAGCTGGCGGCCTTCCTCGCGAAGCAACGCACGCAGCGGATGGCACGGGTCGAGGAGCTCGGCGCGCGGCTGGCGCAGCTTGGGATGCCGATTGACCTCGAATCTGTACTGATGCAGGCCCGGGAGCAACCCGGACGTTCCGTCGGGCGGCCGCAGATCGCGAGGGCAATGGTGGCGGCGGGGTATGTCGCCGATACTCGCGAGGCGTTTGATCGCTGGCTGGCCACCGGCCGTCCGGCGTTCGTTCCCCGACGTGGTGCGCCGCCCGACGAAGTGATCAACGTCGTGCACCGCGCGGGCGGTGTCGCGTCGCTTGCGCATCCGGGACAGACGGACGTCGATTCGCACATCCCGGAATACGTTGGAGCGGGGCTCGATGCGATCGAGGTCTACCATCCGGATCACGATGCCGATGCGGTCGAGCGGTACCGCAACGTTGCATCCCGCCTGAGACTGCTCCTCACCGGAGGGTCCGATTTCCATGGCGACGCGGACCACGGAGGCGAACCTGGCGCAGTCGCGTTGCCGGCGGAGGATTGGATCCACCTGCGCGATGCCGCCGCGCATGCCTGACCCGCCGGCGCTACCGATCCACATCCGCGATGTTCAGAAGGACTATCGCGCGCTGCGTCCGCTTCGTGTACGCGAACTCGACGTGCATGACGGTGAATCCGTTGCCCTGCTTGGATTCGATCGCGCTGCCGCGGAGGTATTCGTCAACCTGCTCACCGCCGCGACCGTCCCTGATTCCGGGCGCATCGAGATCTTCGGACGGCCGACTGTCGACATCCAGGACGCTGATACATGGTTGTCGTCACTCGACTGCTTCGGAATCGTGAGCGACCGTCAGGTCCTCATCGACAACATGACGGTCGAAGAGAACCTGACGATGCCGTTGACGATGGCGCTGCACGACGTGGATAGCAGCGTGCGCGCGAAGGTTGCGGCCATTGCGGAGGAAGTCGGCCTTTCTTCAGATCAGTTACGTCAGCCGGTGACGGCGCTCGGGCCCGGATCGCGGTTGCGAGTGCGTCTTGGTCGTGCCCTCGCGCCCGCCCCACGAATTCTATTGTCAGAACATCCAAACGCGTCACTCGAGCCTGCCGACCTTCTCAGGTTCGCCGCCGAGTACGCGCAGCTCGTCAGACGTCGCGGCGTCGTGAGCGTCGTGCTGACCGCGGACAATGCGTTCGCGTCAATTATCGCGCAGCGAATTCTCACACTTCAGCCGGCCACAGGTCAGCTGAAGCCGCTGGCTGCGTGGCGCCGTCTGTTCACCTAGGTCTGCCGTATCGTGGAATGAAGTTTGATGGGATCCATCCAGGACGGTCCGTCGACCGTCCGCGGAGGTACGTCGACGTGGCGAACGGCACGATTAAACGGTTGGTCCGGGATCGCGGATTCGGGTTCATCCGTGACGATGGCGGACAAGAGTGGTTCTTTCATCGAAGCTCGGTGAAGGCTGGCGCGTTCGAGGAATTGAACGAAGGTCAGCGTGTCAGCTTTGACGAAGAGCCATCGGCGAAAGGGCCGCGCGCGGGGAACATCCGCGCTGAAGCCTGAAAACCGGGACGCAGTTCTTCCCCCAAGCGTTCGCGTTCAGCTCTTGCGAACGGATCACGGACGGCAGTCGTGCGGGTGAAGCGAGTGAAGTAGGTGAGAGCCCGCCGGGTGCAGATCCCCGGCCCCGCCGGGGGCCGGGCTCGAGTGCGAGAAATTACCCCTCGATCAGTCGAACGTCGCCCGCGCGGGGTCCCTTCGTCGATTCCTCGGCTGTGAACTCCACTCGTTGTCCCTCCCGAAGCAGCTCGAAGACAGACCCTCGTACAGAGCTGCGATGGAAGAAGTGTTCGATGCCGCCCTCATCGCGTATGAATCCAAATCCTTTATCGATGAGGAGACGTGCAATAGTCCCGGTCGGCATAGCCGTGTCCTCCGATGCGCGAAAACCTGAG